>BNJV01000078.1_pt1 | contig 178373 bp, 197 predicted proteins | sample 8540591 | NCBI WGS metagenome assembly BNJV01 (sample SAMD00202457, study PRJDB9452) | human saliva metagenome | host: Homo sapiens
GCGGGGTTACGGCCGGTGCGGGCGGCGCGCTCAACACGCTCGACGGAGAGCAGACCGGTCACCTTGACGGCCTCGCCCTTAGCCAGGGACTCAACGAGGACGGCCTGGAAGGCGGCCAGGGCCTCGTCGGCCTTCGCCTTGGTCAGGTCGGCGCGTTCGGCAATCTGAGCGACAAGCTCGGTACGGTTCACGGACATTGAGAAACCTCATTCCTGTTCGTTCTTGGTTACCACTGTCGTGGCCACGAATGACACACTACGAAATCTTTGGCGTTTTTGCCGACTTTAGGGCCAGATTTCGCGGATTTCACGAAAATATCTCGTTTTTTTGCTCAAAAACCGTCAATTCTGTGCGACAGCTCACTCAAACTTGCCGAGTGGTTGTAATTCCGCGGAACTCAAATGCGTCGCCACCGGCACGTTTTTCGGTAATAAGAACTCTGTCATATGCCGAGGACACCCCCTCTGATTAGACCTGACAAACACGGTCGGCCACGCGCACAGCCCACGGGCATACACGAGGGCGGGGAGCGACCACATGGCCACTCCCCGCCCTCGTGAGGTTCTACGCGTTCCCTCAGGCCGAGGCGCGCTGCTTATTCCACACGTCGAGGCCCCAGCGGGGCAGCTCGGCGTGCAGGGTGGCCACGTATTCACGCACGCGCTCGATCTCGCGCGCGAACTCGGGGGTCCATGTGTCGGGATTGCGACGATCCATTCATACTCCTCAATGAGTACCGATGAGCGATTGGGTTAACGTTAACATTCACCCGCACGCGATCGCAAGCACGAGGACAAAATGAGCCCTTAGCGGCCGCACACTCCCGTCGAACCGCGCGCGATGAGGCGTGTTGGACGCACGTATGTGTCCACCGATTCCCCATCGAGCGCGTGGCTGACCGCCTCAAGCGCACAGCGCCCAAGGTCCGCGAAATCCTGGCGCACCGTCGTCAGCCCCGGCCCCGCGTAGGCGGCCATCGGCACATCGTCAAAACCCGCGACCGACACGTCGCCCGGAACGCTCACCCCGGCCTCGGCGAAGGCGCGCAGGAGGCCGACCGCGACCTCGTCGTTCGCGCACATAACGGCGTCCGGAAGGCCGTCCTCGACGAGGTTCTGTCCGGCGACGTACCCCCAGCGCGCCTCCCACGAGCCGACGAGCGGCTCGCGCTTCGGCAGGTCCGCCTCATCCATCGCCTCGCGCCACCCAGCCACGCGTTCGCGCGCCTCGAACCACTCCTGAGGGCCCGCCACGCAGGCAATGTCCCCGTGCCCCAGCGACATGAGGTGCTCCGCGAGCGCTCGCGCACCCCCGCGCTGATCCGCGTGAACGACGGACACCCCGCGACCGAACGCGCGCCCACCCGAGACCGCGACCACCGGCACGGACGCGCCCTGGGAGGCCACGGCCTCGGCGAGAGAATCCACCGGCGCAATGACGACGATCGCCTCGGCCGCCAGGGAGGAGAAGTGATCGAAGGCGCTGGCCACGTCGTCCGCGCCGAAACGATCGAGGGCCACCACCGACGTGAAAAGCCCTGCTTCGCGGGCGGCAACCTCCAGGGCCACCAGCATCGAGGAGGGACCGAAGTGGGCCGAGGTCGTGGTCACGACGCCGATAATGCCCGAGCGGGCGGTCACCAGCGCACGGGCCACGGAGTTCGGGCGGTATCCCAGCTGATCAATCGCGGCCTGCACGCGCTCACGCGTCCGAGGAGACACACGCCCCTTGCCGTTCACCACGCGAGACACCGTCTGATGCGAGACACCGACCAATTCGGCCACGTCCGCCATCGACGGAGGACGACCATTACGCGTCATACCGGCCTCCCTCCCGCATGCGTCCCACTGTCTTCACATCGTAAACGACAAGCACCCGCGACATATAACTCGCCACACTTTCAATAACTCGTAATACGCCCATCTCGATCACAGAGAATGGAGGGGTCCCTTCAACACTTGGATAAAAGTCCAGGAGACACAGATGGCATCACGCCCCTCGTCCGCTCCCCACCCCGTCGATCAAGTCCCTCCCTTTGGGAAACTCACCATTCTGGGCATTCAGCACGTCCTCGCGTTTTACGCGGGCGCCGTGGTCGTCCCGCTCGTTATCGCTTCCGGACTCGGACTCGATAATCACACGCTGGTCCACCTCATCAACGCAGACCTGCTCACCTGTGGCATCGCCACCATCATCCAGTCGGCTGGCATCGGCCGATTCATCGGCGTGAAGCTCCCCCTTATTCAGGGCGTCACCTTCACCGCCGTCTCCCCCCCTCATCGCAATCGGCGCGGCGGCTACGCCCGCCGGCGCAGACCCGAGGACCGGCCTGGCCACCATGTACGGCTCCATCATCGCCGTCGGCCTCATCGTCTTCCTGGTCGCCCCGTTCTTTGCCAAGCTCCTACGCTTCTTCCCGCCGATCGTCACGGGCACCCTTCTAACGGTCATGGGCACGACCCTCCTGTCCGTCTCCGCCGGAGATATTGTCGCCTGGGCGGACAAGGCTACCGACGACGCAGCGAAGACGGCGTTGACGTACGAGGCTCTCGGCCTCGCATTCGGCACAATCGCGATCATCATCATCATTCAGCGCCTCTTCAAGGGCTTCATGGGAACGCTCTCCGTCCTCCTCGCACTGCTGATCATGACGGCCGTTGCCTTCGCAATGGGCAAGACCGACTTCTCCGGCGTCGGCGAGGCCAGCTGGGTCGCCATTACGACACCCTTCTACTTCGGCATCCCGAAGTTCTCGCTCACCGCGATCCTCGCCATGATCATCGTCATGGCGGTCACCGCCGTGGAGACCACCGGCGACGTCTTCGCCACCGGCGAGGTCGTGGGCAAGCGCATCGCCCCGCGCGACATCGCCAACGCCCTGCGCGCCGACGGCCTGTCCACCCTGCTGGGCGGCGTCCTCAACTCCTTCCCCTACACCTGCTTCGCGCAGAACGTCGGCCTGGTGCGCCTGACCCGCGTGAAGTCTCGCTGGGTCGTGACCGCCGCGGGCGTCTTCATGATCATCCTCGGCCTGCTGCCCAAGGCGGCGGCCATCGTCGCGGCGATTCCGCAGCCCGTCATCGGCGGCGCCTCCCTGGCTATGTTCGCGAACGTCGCCGTCGTGGGCATCCAGACCCTGTCGAAGGTGGACCTGCGCGATAACCGCAACGCCGTCATCGTCTCCACGTCGATTGGCCTGGCTCTCCTGGTGACCCTCAAGCCGGGCATCGTGTCGGTCATGCCCTCCTGGCTGCAGATCATCTTCGGCTCCGGCGTGACGATCGGCTCGCTGACGGCCATCATCCTGAACCTCTTGTTCTTCCACATCGGGCGCCCCGCCTCGCCGGACGTGGCCATGGTGGACGGCAAGAAGATCAACCTGGACGACGTCAACGCGATGGATCGCGACCAGTTCGTCGCAACCTTCTCCTCGATGTTCTCCTCGCACACGTGGCCGGTCGAGCGCGCCTGGGAGTCTCGCCCCTTCGCCTCCGTCTCCGAGCTGCGTTCCTCCTTCGAGGACGCGGTCCTGGCGGCCAGCCCCGAGGAGGCCGAGGAGCTCATCGCGTCCTACACGGACGTCGTTTCCCTGGTCCTCGACGGCGCGGGCGACGAGCAGGCCAGCACGGATACCTCGTCCCTGTCGGTGGGCGACGTGACCCCCGAGGAGGCCGAGGAGCTGCGCGCCCTGGCTGCCGCCTACCGCGAGAAGTTCGGCCGTCCGCTGGTCATCTGCGTGGACAACGTGGTGGATCGCAAGCACCTGCTGTCCTCGGGCTGGCGCCGCGTCGAACACTCCCCCGCCCGCGAGGCTCGATTCGCGCTCGGCGAGGTCATCGACATCGCCGACCTGCGTTTCGATCAGCTGGTCGCCGACGCGAACCCCATGCGCGCCGCGTGGGACGCTGGTTTTGAGCGCCTCTGAATAGCTAGCGTCTCGTAACGACGAGGCCGGGGCGCGTCGGGCAATATGCCTGGCGCGCCCCGGTATTTTGCCCACTAGGCCCGTTGTGCACATTGTTCGCCCGGGCAACCTGCATTGTGGGCACCACGGCACCACGGCAGCCTGACGCCACTCATCGGTGAATTGCAGTGCATGCGGATCAGCGGCCGCGCCCCCCTCGATCAACGGGGGAATTGCACCCCACGAGGGTTTGCCACGCTAACGAACTGGATAGGAAACGACGATCTGGATAGGTTATCGGCTTCTGGATAGAAAATAACCTATCCAGAACACAACTTCCTATCCAGAACGCGCAGATTCCAGATGCAGGACACCGCAAAGACCGCAATGCGCACGTGCTGGCTCCACAAAGTCGCATGCAATTCCAAAACACAAGTGACACGGCGATGCGAACTGAAGCGAATAGACAAGATTGTTCAGGGAAATTGCATGCGAAATTGATGGAGGAGAGCCAAGACGAAGGAAGACGGGGGAAATGCACTACATGAGGGTCCGACACGCCGAAGACACGCCACCAGAGGGCTTCGTGTAGTGCAAAACCCCCACAACCAGCATGGAGACCGGCGCAATGCCCACAAGCCCCAGCCACAGCCACACAAAAGTCGCACGTAATTCGACTGAGTGAACATTCAACAACGCCCAGAAACGTTGCAATTCCAACGATCACAATTCAATTTTTGAAACAGCTGCAGGGGAATTACGTGCGAAATTGGTGACCAGCACGAAAGATGCCTGAAACAGCACTCTTCCCACAGCACACAGTTCCCGCAGCACGCCGGGACGCAGATACACCGGGACGCAGATACGCCGAGGGGCCGACCTGGCGGTCGGCCCCTCGGCGTATCCCATCAACACAGTGCAAGTTGTCCCAGAAGGCTCCTCAATAATGTCTCGTCGGCATTGCTCGGGCCCGGCCCGTGCCGTATTCCCTTGTGATGACACCTACTCTAGGAGCCCAACCTTGCGACAACGGCAAGGTGAGCTGAGAAAATCCTGGGATTTTAACCCCGCAGATAATTGACTGATCACAAGTGTGCGCCCCCGGTTACCCGGAGGCGCACACTGCCTCACGCATGTCAGTGCGTTGCGTCAGGCCTTAGCCGTTCCACTGTCCAGACTCGTTGAAGTAGTACCACTTCCAGCCAATCCAGTGACCGCCCGTGTACATCGCTCCCGAGTCAGTGCTCAGGTAGTACCAGAAGCCACCATCCTTCACCCAGCCGGTCACAAGCGCACCACTAGGAGCCATGAAGTACCAGGACGACCCATCCTTCACCCAACCGGTGGCCATCGCACCACTGCCAGGCATCAGGTAATACCAGGTCAAGCCATCAAGCAGCCAACCAGTCACCATCCGACCCGTCACCGCATCCAGGTAGTACCACGAGGACCCATCCTTCACCCAGCCACTCACCTGAGCACCCGACGCATCGTGATAGAACCACGCGCCATCCTCGCTCACCCAGCCGGTACGCATGTAGCCGCGAGCGTCAAAGCGGTACGTGGAGTTACCGATCCGCACCGCCTGGCCGGCAGGGTAGGAACCATCCACATAGCGATACCACCAGCCGACCGAATCACTGATCCACTGGCCTCCCTGCGGGACAGGAGCCGGCGTCGGGTCCGGGGTGGGCGCGGGGGTCGGATCAGGCGCAGGCGTCGGATCCACACTCGGGGCAGGGGCGGGGTCACCCTGGAGGCGCACCTCCTGCTTGGCGGGGTTGACGCCCCAGTCCCAGGCGTACAGGTACGGGGTCACCGGGGCCTCGTCAGTGCGTCCCTGCGCCGCCCACGCGGACTTCAGCTCCAAGACGGGCACGTCGAAGTGGTAGCGGTGCGAGCCGTCGGCCAGGATCTCGCCGTCGTCCTCGACGAGCTTGCGATAGTACCACGTGCCGTCGGCGTCCTCGTGGAAGTCGATGCCGGCCACGGGGGAAGCATCGGTGACGTCGAAGGACACCGCGGAAGCATCCCCCTCGCCGCTCACCGTCAGGTTGGAGATGACGGGGGCCTGCGTGTCCAGCGTGAACTCGTAGCTCATCTGCTGCTTCTGCGAGGACGGACCGTCCGTCGCGGCCTCGATCGTCAGCGTGTAGGCGCCGTCGGGCAGGGCGTTCCCGGATTCGTCGTACCCATCGAAGAATGGCTCCTCACCGGCGTACTCTCCCGGCTTCGTCCAGCCGGTCTCGAGGTCGTAGAGGGACTTGCGCACGCGGTTGATCGTGTAGGAGCGCACGGACTGCCCCGCGGAGTTGCGGTAGGTGAGAGTCATCGACGGGACGGAGCGCAGCATGCCGGTCAGCGGCGCGATCTTGTTGGGGGCACCCGCCCACTTGGCGCGCGACGTGATGAGGCGCTGCGTGTTGATCGTGGTGACCAGGTTCGAGTTCTGCTTGTCCGACAGCGGGTTCAGCGCTCCCAGCGGGATGGACGAGTGGGCGTTGACCAGCGCCGAGCGGTAGACGTGCACGGGCGTCGTCTCGTCGTCCGACCACTTGCCGTCGAAGACGCTGGGCGCTCCCCAGGAGCCGTAGAAGCCCAGGTAGGGCACGGTCAGGCTCGGGGTCCCATCCTCGCTCGTGAAGGTTACGGCGCCGTCGATGAAGGTTCCCTTCGGGGTGTTCGCCGAGGCAAAGGTCGCGAACTCGGACTCGGGGATCACGGTGACGGTCACGGTGGCATCCGACTTCGCGGGGACCGTGATCTGCTGGGTGTCCCCGGCCTCGGCCAGGCCGTCACCGGAGAAGGTCAGCGAGATGCCCGCGCCCGCCCAGTTCTGCGAGTGCTCGAGGAAGAAGCCCTCCTCGACCATCTCGGAGAGCGCCTGTCCGCCGAGAGTGTAGGTGTGGGCAACGTCGGAGAGGTTGGTCAGGCGCACCTGGAAGGTCCAGCCGTTCGTTCCATCGCCGAGGTCTGCCTTAGGTCGGGAGGGATCGGCGGCTCCGACGACGGTCGGGTAGACGGTCGCGGTGGTCGCTGCGAGCGCGTCAACGGCACCCGCGCCGACCTTGCGCGGCGAGTAGTAGGTGCCGTCGCCCAGTTCGACGTCGGCGAGCGGGTGGGCGGTGCCCATGAGGAGGTTGGTGACGACGGCATTCTTCTGCTCGGCGCTCATGCCGGAGAAGGCGGGATCGGCCGCGAGGCGCTGGCGCACGAGGGCGCTGATGCCGGCGACCTGCGGGGAGGCCATCGAGGTCCCCGACAGGCGCTGGTACTCGTTGCCGAGGTAGGCCGACATGATGTCGCCACCGGGGGCAGCGATCTCAGGCTTGAGCGTCAGGTCGGGGGCCACGCCCCACGCCGAGAACTCGGAGGCCGTCGGCTTGTTTGAGGCCAGCACGATGCCCGAGTGAGTGACGTTCAGGTACACGTCTGCGCCGTTGGCGGCGGCCAGGGCCTCGCGGATCGCCTCGCCGTCCTTCTTGGTGATGGTGACCGTCGGCATCGAAGTCGTGGCACTCAGGAGCGACTGGTAGGGCGTAGCGGCTTCGTCAGTGTCGGCGATCATGAGGGCCGCGGGCGCGGAAGGGAAGCCCGTCAGGTACGAGGCCTTGAGATCGTCAGTCATCGCCGTACCGGTCCGGGTATCGGTACCGCCTTTGTCTTCAAGAACAATCGCGTCAGCGAGGCTCAACCGGTTGGTGCCCGCGTACTTGTCGAGCTCGTCGCCGCCGCCAGCGCCGGCATCGACGACGCGGTAGCTCTTTTCGGGGATGTCGCGCAGGCCGGCCACTGCCTCGCCCTGGCCGTCGAGGGCGGTGCGGTAGGCGATCTTGCGATCGCCCAGGCTCACGTAGGACAGGGCCTCCTGGTTGTCGACTGAGGCGACGGCCAGGGTGGACTTGTAGGAGGCGGGTTCGCCGAGCGTGCCCGTGTCGGGGTCGGTTGCGAACGGCTTGTTCTGGCCAGAGTTGTTGCCGTAGGCGTTGGAGAAGGCGTTGCCGCCCGCAGCGTTGACGGTGATGCCAGCGGCATTCAGCTTCTCGTACACCCCGGCGAAGACGCTGCCGGCGTCGCTGCTCATGCCGGAGTCGTCGCCCAGGGAGAGGTTGATGACGTCGGGCTTGATGACGAGCGCGTCGTCGAGGGCTGCCAGCAGGGCGCTGTCGGGCATCGAGCCGTCCTTGTCCGAGGCGACCTTCGCGACGACGATCTGCGCGTGGGGCGCGGTGCCCTGCAGGACGTCCGCGTTGGCGGCCGCGATCGCGGTGACGTGAGTGCCGTGGGACAGGTCCTTCTCGGAATGGGGCACGACGTCGGCGTCGTTGTCCGCGTAGTCGTAGGCGAAGGGGATCTTGCTGTTGACGTACGTGCCGGCTCCGCCGTGCGGGAGGTTGCCCGCGAAGGCCTGCACGTCTGTCTGGCTCAGGCGCACGTCGACGCCGTCCATCGAGCCGGCGAAGGCGTCGTGGTCGGTCTGCAGGCCGGAGTCGATGACCTCGATGACCTGACGATCACCCTTGAGGGAGACCTCGTTCGCGCGCGTCATTGCCAGGGACGAGGCGTTCTTGAGGACGGGCGCACCGCTGCCCTGTGCCGCATTCTCCAGCGGCTTGTGGACGCCCTCGATGAACGCGGTCTTCACGCCCTCGACCTTTCGGATAGCGGAGAGCGCGGAGCCGGGTGCCTCGATGGCAAAGCCATCGAGCGCGTTCGTGTAGTCGCGCACGGTCGTGACCTGCGCGCCGGGGAGGGCTCCCTCCACCGCGGAGGCGATGCGGGCCTTCACGTCGTCGCGCGTCGCCTGCGTGGAGCTACCGGCGGTCCCGTCCTCCAGCTGGACGATGATCGTCGTCGGGGTGTCGTCGGCCTCCTCCTGCGCGGACGAGGCGTCGGGCAGTGTCACTCCCCCAGCCTCGGCCTGGCGGATGGACAGCATAGCGTCCTCGACTCGCATCCCCGACTGCGCATCGGTTGACGAGGCGTGGGTGGGGTTGGCGGGGAGGACACCGCCCGGCTGCGGGCTCACTGCGAGCGCCGGGACGCTCACGCCGGTCAGGGCGAGGGCTGCGGCAAGCGCGAGTGCCGGGGTGGAGTGATGGGACATCAATGACTCACTTACGTATCGACGAGATGACGATCAGATGCGCGTCCGGGTGACGCGCCGTCCCATTATGCGCAAGTTCTCCCAGTTGTGCAGTATGCATGTCCGATAGAGAGCAGCAGCGTCCACCCATTGACATTTTGTGCACGGCAGCGCATAAGCCGAGGGGCCGACCTGGCGGTCGGCCCCTCAGCTTATCCCATCAACACAGTGCAAGTCTTCCCAGAAAGCTCCTCGAAAAAGTTTCGTCGGCATGTCCCGGACCCTCGTGGTCCGTGCCGTATTCCCTTGTGATGACATTGAGTGTAACGGACGAACCTTGCGACAACGACAAGACAACCTGAAAAAACCCTGGGAATTTTGGCGCTGATCTCCTTGACAGATGCGCAGGCCCGCGGACCCAGCACGATGCTGGGGCCGCGGGCCTGGAGCCACCTCAGTGGCGTTCTAGCTGATCAGCTGTCCCGTCTCCGAGAAGGTGTACCAGGTCCAGAAGATGCGCAGGCGGCCCGTGGCCATCGCGCCGCTCCCGGTCTTCAGGTAGTACCAGGCACCGCCGTCTTTGAGCCACCCCGTCATCATCTTGCCGGTGGTGGGATTGAGGTAGTACCAGGTCTCACCGTCCTTGACCCAGCCGGTCGCCATGGCACCCGTGGCCGGATCCAGGTAGTACCAAGAGATACCGTCGAGGACCCATCCGCTCGCCTGCGCGCCCGATGCACTGTGGTAGTACCACGAGCCCTGTTCCTTGACCCAGCCGGTACGCATGTAGCCGCGCGCGTCGAAGCGGTACGTGGCCCCGTCGATGGCGAGGGTCGTGTCGGCGGGGTAGGTCCCGTCCTCGTAGCGGTACCACCATCCGCGGCCGTCCCGCTTCCATGTTCCGTTCTTCGCCTCGGGCGCGGGAGCGCTCACGTGAATGGTGGCGCTGGCAGTCACGCTGGGCTGCGTCGGGTCGGTCACGGTGATGGTCGCGTCGCCCGCGCCCACCGCGCTGACTTCGCCGGTGGCACTGACGGTTGCCACGGCCTCGTCCGAGGAGGACCAGGTAAGTGCCGTCACGTTGGCGTCCGAGGGTTCGTGGGTGGCGCTCAACGTCAGCGTCTCACCGACCCTCAGCGTCGCGGACGTCTGGGAGAGCGCCAGCGACGTCATGGGGATCGCCTTGAGGGCGACCGGAGCCGTTCCCTTGTTGGCGGGCCAGTCCCACACGTGCAGGTAGATGGACGACGGGTCCCCACCGATGCTGGCCAGAGTATCCTTCAGCGCAATGTCGAAGTGGCGGTGAACCAGCCCATCCTCCCCGCGTTCGGTCGGGTAGACCTCGGCGCCGCGCTCGACGATGGGGCCATCGGCGGTGGCCGAGAAGCCGACGGCCGATATGGGCGAGGAGTCGGCGACGTCGAAGGAGAGCGTTCGCTCATTACCATCGCCACTGACCGTCACGTTCGAGATGACGGGGGCCTTGGTGTCCAGCGTGAGGCCGTAGCTGATCTGCTGGGTTGAGGGCGAGGGCCCCTCGGTCGTGCCCTCGATCGTCAGCGTGTACCGTCCGTCCGGCAGCTCGCTTCCATCGGGCGCGTAGCCGGAGAACCAGGGGGCGCATCCGGGCACAGAGTCCTCGACGGTACGCGGCGAGCGCTCCTGCACGTCGTAGATGGACCGATCCGCGCGCCCACACGTGAAGGTGCGGATGGTTTGGCCTGCCTCGTTGGCGAAGGTGTAGGTCAGGGAAGACACGGAGCGCAGCAGCACGGTACCCGGGCGCACGCCCCTGCGCGCGTTCTCATCCGTCGAACGGGTGATGATGAAGAGGTCGGGATTGACCCCGTTGATCATCCGCTCGTCCTCGACGTCGAAGGGGCTCTGCTGTCCGAACGGGAGGTTTCCATCCATGAAGGTCGACCCGTAGCCGCTGATGTGGTTGTTCGGGGTGACCTGGTCGAAGATGGCGGGCGCGCCCCAGGAGCCGTAGAAGCCCATGTAGGGGACGGTGAGGTTCGGTGCCCCGTCGGTGCTCGTGAAGGTCACGGCACCGTCGATGAACGTTCCCTTGGGGGGTGTTCGCGGCCGCGTACGAGGCGAAGGCCTCGCGCGGGGTCACGGTGACGGTCACGGTGGCCTCCCCCTTGGCGGGCACGGTCACCGAGTCCGCGGAGAACGTCAGGTCAATGCCCTTCCCCGCCCAGTTGGTCGAGTGGTGCGACAGCAGCATGCTCTCGACCTTTTCGGACAGCGCCTGGCCGCCGAGGGTATAGGTGCGCGCACTGTCGGAGACGTTCGTGAGGGTGACCTGGAAGCTCCAGCCGGAGGTGCCCTCACCCAGGTCAGCCTTGGGACGTGACGGGTTGGCCGCGCCAACGACGCTCGGGTACACGAACGAGGTCGTGGCACCCTGGGCATCCACGAGGCCTGCGCCCACGCGGCGCGGCGAGTAGTAGGTGCCGTCATTTTGCTCCGCGTCCACGATCGGGCGGGCGGTGCCCATCAGGAGCTTTGTGACCACGGCGTTCTTCTCGGCGTCCGACAGACCCGCGAAGGCGGGGTCGGATGCCACGCGCTGACGCACGAGGGTAGCGACCGCGGCGGCCTGACCCGAGGCCTCGGCCGTGCCGGACTCGTTATCGTAGTCGTTTCCGGGCGTGGCGGACGCGACCCTGCCGCCGGGTGCTGCGATCTCGGGCTTGAGCCGCAGGTCAGGGGTGGCACCGGTCGAGGAGAAGTCCGACGCGGACAGGCCCTCGGGCACGGTGAGAGTCGTGGAGGGCGAGACGCTGACCTCGATCGATCCGGTGCCGGAGGCCTTGATCGCGTCGTAGAGGCGGTTGCGATCCGAGGTCGTGATGGTGCCCATCGGGATGCTAAACCAGCGGTCGACCGACCACTTCACAGGGGTTTCGGTGTCGTACCAGTGGCCGAGCAGAACGCCTGCAGGCTTGCTCGTCAGGGACTTCAGGGCCTTGATCTTGTGCTTGACCTCCACGTCCTTGCCCCGCGAGTCGGTGCCTCCCAGCTCTTCGAGAAGGATCGTGTGGGACAGGTCCCCATAGTCCGCGCCCAGGTACTTCGTCAGGTCCTCGCTCGAGCCGTTACCGGCGTAGACGACGCGGTACGTTCCCTCGGCGAGAGAGTCAAAGCCTGGTCCGTCGCCCTTGCCCATGCGGGTCACGGGACGGTATCCGATCAGGTGATCACCGAAGGTGATGGCTCCCATGATCTCCTGCTCGTTGACCGAGGCGACCGCGAGGGTCGAGGAAAAAGAGGCCGGGAAACCGAGCGCGCCGTTGTCCGGGTCGTCCGCGCGCCCGTAGCGCTCAACGTCCCCGGCGGGCGCGTAGACGGTCGTGCCCTGCGCGCCGAGGGTCTCGTAGACCTGGGAATAGAGGGACGCGGCGGCGTCGCTCATTCCTTCGGTCTTGGAGAAAGACACGGAGACGACGTCGGGACGCAGGACCATCGCGTCGTCAAGCGCCGCCAGCAGGTCGACATCACTCGCGTTGTTGCCCGGATCCTTCGTCACCTTCGCGACGATCAGCTGCGCCTGGGGTGCGGCTCCGGAGAACTGTCCCCCATTGGCGGCCGCGAGGGCGGCGACGCGCGTGCCCTGAGTGTTCGCAGCGTGCGCATGGTCGTCTCCTTCGTCCGTGGCGAGCACGTTCGTGTCCCCGTCACCGTAGTCGTAGGCGAAAGGAATCTTGGGGCTGACCCAGACTCCCGCCTTGCCTGCGCCCAGCTGTGAGGTCAGGGAAGCCGCCCCATCCTGCGTGAGGCGCAGCGACGCGGCTTCCATGTCGCCGGCGAAGGCCTCGTGCGAGGTATCGATGCCGCTGTCGATGAGCTCGATGACCTGGCCTGGCCCTTCTGGGTGGCCGCGTTGGCGCGCATCATCCGCGCTGCCGCTCCGGACGTGATGCCGGAGTCGCCGCCGCCAGCAGCGGCGCGGTACTGTCCGTTGATCTCTTCGTCGGTGACGAACGTGTTATAGCCGTCCAGGAACGCGCCCTTCACGCCGGCCGTCGATCGGATCGCCGTGAGGGTCGAGGCGGGGGCCTGGATCGCGAATCCATCGAAGGCGTGGAGGTAGTCGCGCACATCGGAAATGGTGGAGCCCGGGCTGGCCGCAGCCACGGCCTCGCCGATGCGCTTCTTCATCTGCGCGTAGTACGCGGCGCGGTCGGCACCGTTGTCGCCCGATTCAAGCTGGACGATGATCGTGCTGGGCGAGTCATCGCCGGCCTGCTGGGACGACGAGGCCTGGGTTGCGTCGGCGTCAGCAGCGAAGGCCGCGGGCACGCCGGTCGTCGTGAATGCGAGAGCACCGGCTGCTATCAGCGTCAGCGCTACGCGTCGGTAGTGAAACATTGTCGGCTCGCTTTCTTCACACCTAAAGTGTTGAGCTGCATGAGGGTGAGGGATCGCGCGGCACATCCCCGTGGACGCACGATGTGGCGGGCGCAGCTAGAGGTTGCGCCTCACGTGTTCCCCTCGCGAGCGCGCCCACTCCCCCGGAACAAGTCCAGGGAGGGCGGGCGCGACGCGTGGGTATGCATTGTCGTCAGGCGCTTAGTGGATCCACTGACCCGAGTCGGAGAAGTGGTAGTACTTCCATCCGATCCAGACGCGGCCCGTCACCATTTGGCCGTTTCCGGGCCTCAGGTAGTACCAGGCGTCACCGTCCTTCACCCAGCCAGTCAGCATCTTGCCGTTGGCGGGGCTCAGGTAGTACCAGTGCGCACCATCCTTGACCCATCCCGTGACCATGGTGCCCGTGGTGGGATCCATGTAGTACCAGGAGACGCCATCGAGGACCCAGCCGCTGGCCTGCGCGCCCGAGAGGGTGTGGTAATACCAGTTGCCCCGCTCGAAGACCCAGCCGGTGCGCATGTAGCCGTCCGTGTCAAAGCGGTACACCTGGCCATCGATGGTCTTGGCCGTGTTCGAGGGGTAGGTACCGTCCGCGTAGCGATACCGCCAGCCGCGCACGCCCCACGTCCACTGGCCGCCGGAGGGCACGGAGTCGGAGCCGGCCTTGACGGTGACGGTCGCCGAGGTGACGACCTGAGGATCCTGACGCACGTCGAGGCGCAGGACGACGTCGGCGCTGGTCGGGGTCCAGGTGTAGGAGGAAGTGGACGCGCTCTCATCCGAGCTGCCCTGCATCGTATCCCAGTCCTGGAGAACCGTCTCCGTACCGTCGCTGCCGATCTGCACCACGCGCATCTGACGTCCACCCAGGGTGCCGCCCTGCGCGGAGACGTTCACGGTCGTCGGAGTGCCCACGGAGGTTGTGAGCGTGTACCCGGGTCCGGCCTCGGCGATTCCGTCACCCGACACCGCGACCTGCGGGCGGGTGTACTCGAAGAGGGCGGCCGTGTTGTAGCCAGCGTTCTTCATGGCCGTCTCGGTAAGCGTCCATGCCTTCGAGCCCTTGGGGGCGGCGACGTAGACTTCGGTGTTCCCCTTGAGGTCATCGTCCATGTCGGCGGCGAGCTTGATCTCCTCGACGGTCGAGGGCAGCACCAGGACGCGGGGCGTGTCGAACCAGAAGGTGAATCGGGTCATCCCCTCGCCGAAGTAGGCGCTGTCGGGACGCCCATTGGAGGCCTTGCCCTCGTAGTAGAACTCGCCGTCGTTACCGCCGTGCACGATGATGTGGCGCGGGGTGGTGGTCTGCCGCGGAGTCATCCACAGTTCCGTGACCTGCGAGCCCAGCTCGATCGTGTCCAGGCCGTTGCCCACCAGGCCTCGGGCCACGGTCACCGAGTCGGGGATGACAATGTCGGCGAGGTTCGCGTCGCCATCGAAGGCGCCGTATCCGATGGTTGTCACGCCCTCGGGCAGGACGACGCGGCGCAGGGAGGAGTTGTTCGCGAATGCGGCATCAGCGATAGCGGTCGTGCCCTCGGGAACCGTCACGTCGGAGTCCGTCTTTGTGGGCAGGTACAGGACCAGGGTGCGACCGGCGTCGCCCTTGCCGTACAGGGCACCGTCTTCCACGGAGTACACCGTGTTGGCGGGGTCCACGGTCAGCGAGGCGAGGTTGTTCGAGCCCACGAATGCTGATTCGCCGATGGAGGCAACGCCCGAGCCCAGGTGAACAGACCTCAGGGCGGTGTCGTTGGAGAAGGCACCCTTACCGACCGAGGTCACCGAGTCGGGGAGTGTGGCGGAGGTGAGCGCCGTGGTGTCGAAGGCGTAGTCGCCGACCTCGGCCAGGCGATTCAGGTCGGGACGGAAATCCACCTCGGCGAGGGCCCTGTCGTAGCGGAAGGCACTATCCGGCAGCATCGTGGCACCACCCAGGTCAACGCGCTCCAGCTTGGACATGTACCAGAAAGCCGTGTCGTCCATGGACTCGAAGGCGTCAGGCAGGGTCAGGGACGTGATCCGCGCCCCCACGAACGCACCCTTGCCAACGTTACGCAGATGCGAGGGCAGGGTCACGGAGGTGATCTGCGCAGAGGCGAAAGCACCCTCGTCGATGAATGCGGTTTCCTCGGCGACGGTGTACGAGCCGCCCGAGTTCTTCGCCTGCGGGTATGTCGCCAGGTGCGTCAGATCCTTCGTGTACAGGACACCGTCGAGGCTCTGGTAGTTCTGGTTCGCGGCGTCGACCTCGATACTCTCCAGGAGCGGGGTGCGTGCGAATGCCGCAAAAAGGCCGTCGGCCTGGACATGTGGGCCGACGTTGACGGAGCGCAGCTTCGCCATGTCGCTGAAGGTCTCGAGGCCTGCCGTCTTGAGAGAACGAGGCAGGGAAACGCTCTCCAGGGGTGTGTACGAAAAGGCGCGCTCCCCGATCGTCTCCAGCTGCGAGGGGTGGGCGTCATCGTCCTGGAAGGTGACCTGGGTGAGCGGCTGGCCCGCGAAGGCAGAGTCGTCGATGGCGCGCACGCTCGCGGGGATCCACACGCTCGTCAGACTCACGTCACTAAAGGCGTTCGTAGCGATTTCGGTGACACCGTCGGGGATGCGGACATCCGTTGCAGTGCCCGTGTACGACACGAGCACGCCGTCGGCGTCGATGGTGAACCCATCGGCATTGGCGTGCAGCGGGGCGGCTGCGTTCACCCGACCGAATGCGCCTGCGTCCGCCGCGAATGCGGCTGGTACGCTGACCACGGTCAGGGACAGGGTGCCGGCGAGCGCGAACGCCAGCACCGTTGACTTTCGATGGGACATCTGTGACCCCCTCTATTGACAGTTGGTAAGGGAAGGCTCCGTGTTGCGACCACGACCCCTCGTGTCAAACATATCTCTCAATAGGGTTTTGAATACCCCCTGAGATACTCCTTCTCAGCATATGTCAAACAAGTATTGAGGATCTTTGCGGGTAGTACCATGCATCAACCCGGATCGGTGACGAGTGTTGAGCGGCGATGATGCGGCCGATTGTCACCCTTTTTTCTAGGGTTGCATAACATCTTTCCGCTGAATCTGACAAATCAACCGAAATCCAGAATTCACGCCGTATACACCCTTACAAGCGAGCGCGCGCGGACTCATCGAGGAACATGATCGACCTAGTGGTCGAACAAAGGCCCGCGCCCCCGGAGATTCTCCGGGGGCGCGGGCGCATATTCTCCGAGCTCAGTGCCTCGCAAGACGTCAGCTCATGAGGCGTCCCGAATCAGCGAAGTTGTACCACTTCCAGCCGATCCAGTGACCGCCGGTATACATCGCGCCCGAGTCGGTGCTCAGGTAATACCAGGAACCGCCATCCATCAGCCAACCCGTGGCCATCGCGCCACTGGACCTCAGGTAGTACCAGGTCGAGCCATCCTTGACCCAGCCGGTCGCCATCGCACCGCTAGGCATCAGGTAGTACCACGTCGAACCATCAAGCAACCAACCGGTCGCCATCGCCCCACTAGGCATCAGGTAGTACCAGGTCGAGCCGTCCTTCACCCAACCGGTCGCCATCGCACCACTGGGCGTCAGGTAATACCACGTCGAGCCATCAAGCAGCCAACCGGTCACCATACGACCCGTCGCCGGATCCAGGTAATACCACGAGGAGCCATCCTTCACCCAGCCACTCGCCTGAGCACCCGAAGCATCGTGATAGAACCACGAGCCAGCCTCGCTCACCCATCCAGTGCGCATGTAACCACGCGCATCAAAGCGATACATCGAGTCACCAATCCGCACCGTCTGGCCAGCCGGATAGGAACCATCCGCATACCGGTACCACCAACCGACAGAGTCGCTGATCCACGATCCTCCCTGCGGGGTGGGAGCCGGATCGGGCTCGGGCGTCGGCGCAGGCGTCGGGTCCGGAGTGGGCGCGGGCGTCGGGTCCGGGGTGGGTGCAGGCGTCGGGTCCGGAGTGGGCGCGGGCGTCGGATCCGGGGTCGGCGCAGGCGTCGGGTCAGGCGCAGGAGTCGGAGCCGGGGTTGGAGTCGGCTCGGGCGCAGGAGTCGGAACCGGATCCACAGTGGGCTCAGGCGCAGGGGTCGGGTCGGGCGTGGGAACTGGAGTACCGATTATCGCCAGGTTCGTCGAAGTCACCAGGTACGAGGCATCGCGCGCGTCGACTCGCAGGTGGATATCTTCACTGGAAGGCGTGACCGTGATGCCCATTGAGGCAGAGTCCGCCCCATCATCCTGCGGCATGTCGCTCCAATCCTGAAGGACCGACTCATGACCGTCTGCACCGATCTGCACGACGCGCACCTGTCGTCCACTCGGAACACCGCCCGCCACGGTAGCTGTCACGGTCGCAGGCGCGCCCGACGGTGGCTTCATGGCGTAGTCTGCCCCCGCCTCGGCGATGCCTGAACCAGACAATGTCAGTGACGCAGGAGCAAAGGAATGCAACTGCGACACGTCGTAACCCTCAGCTACCATCGAGTCCTTCGCGACCGTCCATGCCTGGGAGCCTTCGGCTCCCGCCACATAGACGTGCGTGTCGCCTCGGAATTCCTGGTTCCCGTTGCGATCAAGGCCAAAAGTCGTGAGGGTCGACGGGAGGATGATGAAGCGCGGGGCGATACCCAAATAGGAAATACTCGTCATTCCCTCACCGAAGAAAGCGCTCTCTCCACGCTTGCCATCTGCAGGCCCGCTGTGCACAAATGTGCCGTCGACACCGCCTCGTATGACGAGGCGAGGAGTCTGTCGCACAAAGAAATCGTATGTCTTCATTTCCTTGATCTGCGTGCCAAACACAAGGGTTTTCACCCCCAGATCATCAAAGCCGTTGGCGAGCTGTAGAGAGTCGGGAATGACAATGTTACTCAACTTGGTGCAGCCAATAAACGCATCGTCTTCGATGGTTGTCAACCCATCGGGCAATTCGATGCTCGTGAGAAACTTGTTTCCTGCCATGCCCGCCTCACCGATGGAACGCAGTGTGGAAGGCAGAGTGATAGAGGAGAAATGCGTGTGCGACAGGGCGTAATCGTCTATTACCTGGGTTCCCTCCACAACCGCATAGGAGCCACCGTTGTCCATGTGTCTCGGGAAAAGAACTAAGTGCGTGTGGTCCTTGGTATAGAGGACACCGTCAACAGTCTCGTAGTTCGGATTATCCGCGTCCACCTCTATGTGGGACAGGCAATCGAACCTGTAATAATGAGCACTCAGCGAACCCATCTCAACTTTGGGTCCAACATGAATGGACTTCAGCAACCCCGCGTCATCAAACGCGCTCTGTGCGAGCTGCTCGACAGAGCGAGGCAGAGCGAGGGCCTCAACCCTCGTATAGCTGAATACCCCGCCCTCGATGCGCGTCAGCTGGGACGGATGTTGATCGTCATCCTGGAACGTGATCGTTCTCAGTTTGGAACTGGCGAATGCTCTGTATTCCAACACCTGAACGCTAGCGGGAACCCAGACGTGTTCAACGTACGTTTTGTCGAAGGCATCTCTTCCGATCACGGTCACGCCGTCAGGGATCGCAATATCCGTCGCCTCACCCGTGTACTTAGTGAGGACGCCACCCGAAATCACATAGTCATCTACCGAAGAGGGACGCACTTCAATCACGGCCGAGGCGACTTTGACCTCACCCGCTGGAGTCGTCACGGTAGCCGTCAGCGTCGCACTCGCTGGCCCACGCGTGGCATGTACCGTGGCGGTCGGCCGATCCTCCTCGGTAGTCAGCGTCCCCACCGAGGAAGAGTCAAGTGCCCAAGACACCTGACTCCCTTGAAGTGAAGGGGCTAAAAGCGCGTTGACGGGCAGTTGCCGTCCACCTGCGACCGTCAACGTGGATTCCGGCAGCTCGATCCCAGTCTCCTCGGACACGGAACGGACCTGGACGCGAACAGTGTCTGTTACTTCATCAGCCCCCTGGACGATCGCGCTCACCTGCGCATCGCCCGGGGTAAGGGCGGTGACGACACCGTTCGGATCCACGGTCGCCACAGATTCGTTCGTAGACTCCCAGGTGAGATAGTCGGAATTCTCACGTGGGTTCTCATAACCGACAGGCTCGACGGCGATGCTCTGCCCCGGGGCCAGTGCCGTACTGTGTGGCTGTAGTTGCAAAGACGGATAGGTGTCCGGATCGTGCGGGATCGAGCATTCTTCTGAGGAGTCATCGACCGGATCGACGACCTCAGTAGCGGCACCATTGGCCGCTGGTACACCGACAATGGTGAAGGCTAGGGCACCGGCCACGGCGAGCGCCAGCGCCTTCAATGTTCGTTGGGACATCGTTGTCTCCCCTTGGGTTACACGTGGGTCAGGGACAGGTGTGAGCCGCGACTATGCGACCACGTTCCAACAATATACGCACACAGGTTTTTCCGTAAGTCTTTGGGGCATTTTCTTTCATATCGCCACGCGCCCCCGGGGATTCCCCCCGGGGGCGCGGGCGCAGGGGAGCGTCGCTCTCAGGTCAGCCGATGAGGCGTCCCGAATCAGCGAAGTTGTACCACTTCCAGCCGATCCAGTGACCGCCGGTATACATCGCGCCCGAGTCGGTGCTCAGGTAATACCAGGAACCACCATCCATCAGCCAACCCGTGGCCATCGCGCCACTACCGGGTCTCAGGTAATACCACGCGCTACCATCCTTGACCCAGCCGACCATCATCGCTCCCGTATCGGGGTTCATGTAGTACCACGAGCTACCGACCTGCACCCAGCCCTTGACCATCGCGCCACTGCCAGGGGACAGGTAATACCAGGCAGAACCATCGTTGACCCAACCGGTCATCATCATCCCACTGGGACGCATAAAGTACCAGGACTCACCGTCCTTCACCCAGCCGATCGCCATCGCACCACTACCGGGCATCAGGTAATACCAGGAGCCACCATCCTGCACCCAGCCGCTCACCTGCGCACCCGAAGCGTCGTGGTAGAACCACGTGTCCCCCTCAGGTACCCATCCGATGCGCATGTAGCCTTGCTCATCAAAACGATAAGTGGCACCATCAATAACTACCGCCTTATTGGCCGGGAAGGTCCCATCCGGGTTCCGATACCACCAACCGTGAGCATCTTGCAACCACTTTCCCACGCGCGCTTCCGGCCTTAATTCGTCTGAAGGCGCATTTCTTGTCACTTCAACCTGCGCAGACGTCGTTTTTACCTCACCCGAGGGTGTCGTTACGCTGGCCGTCAGCGTGCCCGTTCCCTCCACATCCGAAGCAGCAAGCTTGACAGCGGGAAGAGTCCCCTCAATCGTTGTCATTGCGCCCAACGATGAAGGCTCCAACGACCAGGTCACCTGCTGCCCCTGGAGCGAAGGCGTGAGAAAGGCTCCCACGGTCAGCTCTGAACCAGGCTTAACCTGAAATAACGGTTGCGCCAAGGCGATGCCCGCATCCTCAGACACGGAACGAACCTGAACACGAGCACGGGCACACTGATAGAAGTGATACGGAACCCACACAACCACTTGTGTATCGCCCTCACCAACAGCTGTGAGGAGACCCTGGTCAGTTACAGTTGCAACTTTCTGATCCAAGGTATCCACTGCGTACCACATGTCGTGGTATGGATCCCACCAGAAGTACCACGACATCTGGTACTGCTGCCCCGGGGTCAACGTAATGACTTTAGGAGTAATACGGAACTGTTCTTCGGGGGGACACGTCCATCCGGGGTCGCCACCCGCAACAACACTACTCTCGTTGGTGACGTGTTCTTCAGTCGCGTAGGCGGCGGGCACGCTAACCGCAGTAAGAGCAAGAGCACCAGCCGCAGCGACAGCCAGCATAGACACTTTTCGACAGGACATCATCGTCCTCCTCTATTGATAGTGCGAAATGAGAATGCAAAGCAGCTCATTCTAATTCTAATAATATGTGGCGGCGGTGTCAATGGGTGGTAGCGATGGGTTCGTTGAATGCTTGGGTGGGGGTGCGGTAGTCGAGGGTGGCTCTGGGGCAGTTGCCCGGTTCGTAGGCGATGGCGTCGAGGTAGGGCTTCTCGTTTCTAGTGGTGGTTTCAACGGATCTTGGTGAAGGAGTTCGTTGTGGCTGGTGATGGGGGTTCCTGTGGGTAGGTAGCAGCGGATGAACCGGTTGGTATTTTCGTTGATTCTTCTCTGGCAGGGACTGCGGGGGTGAGCGAAAAACACCTCCACGCCCCGGTCACTGGATCGGCGCGAAGTGGTACAACTTCGCTAATTCGGGCGCCCCCGGACACTGTGTCCGGGGGCGCGGGGCAGGATCAGCCATCTCAGTCGCTGACTAAGCGATCAGCTGACCATTATCAGCAAAGTGGTACCAGGTACCCCAGATGCGCAGCCAGCCAGTTGCCATCGCACCGGAGGGGCGATTCAGGTAGTACCAGTGTCCGCCATCCTTTGAGCCATCCCGTCGCCATCGCGCCGTTGGCGGGCGACAGGTAGTACCAGGTGGCACCAACTTTCACCCACCCAGTGGCCATGACGCCGGTTTGCGGGCTCAAGTAATACCAGCGCACACCGGAGAGCAGCCAGCCGCTGGCCTGCGCCCCGGAGGCCGCGTGGTAATACCACTGCCCACCGTCGAGCACCCAGCCGGTACGCATGTAGCCCGACGCATCGAAACGGTACACGTTCCCGTCGATGACGACGGCCTCTCCCGAGGGGTAGGAGCCGTCCTCGTAGCGGTACCACCAGCCTCGTCCATTGCGCTTCCACGCACCTGCCTTGCGCGCAGGGCTCGGGGCGCTGACGTGAATCGTGGCGCTCGCCGATACGAGCGAGGGCTGCGTCGGGTCATAGACGGTCACCGTCGCATCCCCCGCGCCCACCGCCGTCACGGTGCCGTCCTGACTGACCGTGGCCACGGCCTCGTTCGACGAAGACCACACCACATCGGTCACGCTCGCATCCGCGGGTTCGTGGGTGGCATTCAGCGTCACGCTATCCCCTACGGACAGCGTCGCGTCAGTCTGGGAGAGCGCAAGCGACGTCATGGGAACGGCCTTCAGATCCACCTTCACCGTCCCCTTGTTCACCGGCCAGTCCCAGACCTGCAGGTACACCGTCGAGGGATCACCGCCCGAACGCTCGGCAATCTGAGACAGCGGCACCTCGAAGTGGCCGTAGTGCAGACCATCGTCCCCGCGTTCGTCCGAACCGTAGAACTTCTCGCGCATGAAAGGCTCACCGTCTGCGCTCCACGAGAATCCGTACGCGGCAATAGGTGAGGAATCGATGGCGTCGAAGGAGAGCTTACGGTCGTCTCCCTCGCCCGATATCGCCACGTTGGAAATAACGGGCGGGGCCGTATCCACCGTCACTACGTGGGTCAGGCGCTCGGTACGAGGCGACGCGCCGCCGGTCGTGCCTTCGATCGTCAGCGTATAGCGTCCGTCGGCCAGCGCACGCCCTTGCTCGTCATACCCGTCGAAGAGCGGTTGACTACCGAACGTAGCTTCCGCGGTGCTCGCCTCGGAGTAGCGTCCATTTGAGACAGTCCGACTCTTGGGTGCTCCCCCGAACGTGTATGAACGCACGACGTCGCCGGCCTCGTTCCGATACGTGTAAGTCAACGACATGACGTCGCGCAGGAGTACCGTCGCCGGCGTCGCGTATGTCCGGGCGTTTTCTTCCGTCGACCGCGAGATGATGTAGAGATGACGGTCATTCGTGCTGATCGCTGCCGCCTCTTCCACGTCAAACGGGTTGAGCTGCCCGAGGGTCAGCCCGTGGAAAGTCATCGTGGACGTGCCGATCGTCCCCTCGCCGTACACCGGACTGTCGAAGATGGGAGTCTCATCTACCGAGCCATAGAAACCGAGGTACGGGACCGTCAGATCGGGTTGCCCATCCACGCTCGTAAAGGTCACCGCGCCGTCAATGAACGTGCCCTTGGGCGTCTTCTCAGAGGCGTACGAGGCGAACTGTGGCGTCGGGTTCACGCTGACGGTCACGGTCGCGCTCGATGACGCCGGCACGGTGAGCGTGTCTGCAGAGTAGGTCAGGTCGATCCCCTTGCCGGCCCAGTTCGTCGAGTGCTTCGTATAGAGCAGACCGTTGACGTTTTCGGACAGCGCCTGTCCGCCCAGCGTGTATGTGTGGGCGGCGTCGGACAGATTGGTCAGCCGCACCTGGAAGGTCCAGCCGCTGGCGCTCTCGCCCAGCTCAGCCTTCGGTCGCAACGAGTCCGAGGCCCCCACAACGCTCGGGTACACGGACGAGGTCGTGGCTGCCTGCGCATCCACCATTCCTGCGCCGACCCAGCGCGGGGACCAGAAGGTACCGTCCGCCGCAGAGGTATCGACGATCGGGTGGGCGGTGCCCATCAGGAAGCTGGGAACCAACGCGGACTTATCCTCGTCGCTCAGCCCCGCGAACATCGGATCGGTCGCCATGCGCTGACGCACGAGGGCGGCGACACCGGCAACTTGAGCCGAGGCCTCGCCGGTACCCGGCATCCGTCGATAGTCATTGCCGGGGATAGCAGCGTTAACGTTCCCTCCGGGTGCAGCGATTTCAGGCTTGAGCCTCATGTCAGGGCCTGGACCCCACGAGGAGGAACTCCACGGCGCGAGGCCATCTGTCCCCTGCAGCGTGGATCCGCCGACGGCAGCCACCGCGAGTACAGAGGAGTAGGAGGCGGGTGCACCGATTGCACCCAGGTCACGCACGCCCGTGCGCCACTCGGCTCGCCCACTGTCTCCCACCGGCGCATCAACCGTGATACCCGCGCCGGAAAGCCGGGCAAAGACGTCGTCGTACAGTGCCGACGCCTCACCGTCGAGATCACGATTCGCCATGAAGGACACGCAGACCGTGTCGGGCTTCAAGACCATCGCATCATCGAGAGCCGCCAACAGATCACTGTCACGCACGGTCCAAGTGCTATTGGAGAGGACCTTGGCGAGGATGAGTTGCGCATCGGGCGCACTCCCCTGATAGGTCGCTCCGTTGGCCGCCGCGAGCGCCGCCATGCGAGTGCCATGAGCGTGCACGGTAAAGTCTTGCGGACCATAGCCATAGCCGATGTACGGGTTCGTGTCACGGTCCGCATAGTCGTAGACGAAAGGAATCTTGTCACTGACCCATGCGCCGCCCTGACCCGCATCCAGCTGGGACGTGAGGGACTCCATCTCGGCCTGCGGGAGGCGCAGCGCGGCGGTGTCCATCGTCCCGGCGAAGGCCTCGTGCGAGGTATCGAAACTCGCGTCAATGACTTCGATGACGCGCCCGCGTCCCCGACCAGCTACCTGATCGGAGCGAGTTTCCTTCGCCGGATCGGCAACTGCCACGCCGCCGTCCCCCCACATTTCGGGATAGAAGACCGGCTCACGCTCCCCGTCGACGAACGCGTCCTTGACCCCCTGCACACTCTTGATGGCCCCGAGTGCAGACGCGGGAGCGGAGATCGCAAAACCGTCCAGGGCGTGGTGGTAATCGCGCACATCCCCGATGGTGCTCCCCGGGGATACCTGGCTGACGGAGCGCGCGATGCGCTGCTTGATATCCTTGTATGCGCCCGCTCGGTCGTCGCCAACAACGCCCGGCGCAAGCTGGACGATGACGGTAGACGTCCCATCCGCCGCGGTCGCACCGGGCACCGCAGCCTCGGTACTGTCCGTATCGGCCGCAAACGAGGGCGCCACGCTCATGGCCGTGATAGCGAGGGCGCCAGTGGCGACTAACGCCAGCGCCGACAAACGCCGATGGCACATCTGCAACTCACTTCCTTAACACCTGGTTCAACGGGGAGCGCATAGGCGCAGCTCTCCTGCTTTTAGAGTAAGCCCTGATTGCCCACCGCAGGATAGTTGTCGCGAATTTCTCACATCATCGACAAATAGGCCTTCGCACCCTTTTGTCGCACCATGCATCACCTTGTTGCGTCCCGCGCCGACATGATGGAGGCCTGCCCCGACCACCTTATCGGGCCACCGTCAAGGACTTACCAAAAGTTTGACCATCTGTATAAAATAGAGCGTATCGGAGAAGGAGAAAGCTAGAACGCTGAGTATCCGAGGCCCTTGCTACTGTCACGACGCTGCCCATCCCGCCCGCGGCGGCTGGACATAGCAACAACCCGCCACGGAGGCCTCGTGCGGGCCTGCCCTGGCGGGTTGTCAGTCGCGCGCGTCGTGGCACGCGGACGCGGGTCAGAGAATGACCGCGGTGCCCGTCGCGATAGCGGCGAGCATGCCGTTGTTGGTGCCGGCGGTGAAGTAGTCGACCTTCACGCCGATGACCGCGTTGGCACCCATCGCCTGGGCGCGGGCGCACATTTCGTTGACAGCGGTCGCGGAGGCACCACCGATCTCTTCCTCGTACTGGGAGGCGCGGCCACCGAACATGTTGGACAGGTTCGCACCGAAGTCCTTGAACATGTTGACGCCGGAGATCGCCTCACCGGAGACCATGCCGATGTACTGCTTGACGGGCGCACCCTCAACGGTCGGGGTCGTCACAACGAGCATCATTCACTCCTTCATAGGGGGCTAACGTGGCAACACTACCCGCGATTCCGCGCGGTGGCTAGTAGGCGCTCATCAGCTGCTTGAATCCAGCCGCTCCCCTCGCCCACTCCTGCCCTCCATACTCCACACAGGTTAGAACGGACGCCAGGCCCCTCTTCTTCCTAGAGATATTCTCGAAGCCAGTCAGGCATGGACGGATCATCAACAGACCACGACTCAACCTCCGTTTCACTTTCTTCCCAATTACTCTCATCACCATCAAAGAACTTATGCCTGTTGCACTTGTATTTCGTCACCGTCCCTCCCTCCAGGCGATACTCATTCCAGAAGTAGTTCTGCTTGCCATGACCTTTCCACTCACTCGTCGTGTAGATCGTCGACATATTTTGCTTCCTTCCAAGTAGCCACACCTGCCAATATCCTTGCTATGTCAAGCAATATGGACAGACATGTATTTAGAACACTGAAAAGCAGCCTTGAATAGAATCCCAACCACAGGACCGACATGGAAAACTAGGCAACTACCTAATCAATCACTCTATTTGGGCCACATTGCACCAGAGGGCTGCACAGGTCAACAATGCCACAGAAAGATAAGTTACGCAACAACTCTCGCCGAGCCATGCAGCCAGCAGGAGGGCACTAGCTAGTAGATAGCCCCCGAGCATTTCTGAATGAGCGGATGCTAACATCCGAGGGTCAGCTAGGTTCAGGGGCGCAGCGACGCACCCGGTGACTTCTGTGGGGCGATGCCATGAAGATGCACGTTGACGGGCCTTGCGGGCAGGACTGTCCCGCTGTCCTCATCATTCACCCGATGCTGTCCGGGGCCTCGAGTATGAAGGCCGCGCTCTGCGACCACATGGGCTCCGACCTGCGTTTCCTCGTGCCGGACCTGTCGGCCCACGGGGACGAGGCCTCGGCCCCCTACGTGTCGGCGGCGGCCGAGGCGGCGTCGATCCACGAGTGGCTGGCGTCCCACGGGGTACTCCACCTGTCCCTGGGTTTTGGAGCGTCGCTCGGCGGTGTCATCCTGTTCGAGCTGCTGCGGTTCCCGGACCTCTCATTCGATCAGCTGTTCATTGAGGGCGTGAGCTTCTACTCGGGCGGATCCGTCGCCCGAGTCGGCGGGGCCATTCTCAGCCGCGTGATGGTCGCGAAGCACCGGAAGGCTGCTCGTGACCCCGAGGCCGGGGCACGCAAGCTCGCGCGCCTCTACGGCGAGCAGAGAGCACACGCGATGGCCTCGAGCTTCGCCGCGATGAGCGAGGACAGCATCCGCGCGATCGTACACGACTGCTCGCATGTCAGCCTGCCGCCCCTCTCCCCCACCACCCAGCGGCGATGCACCTTCGCGTACGGGGAGAAGGACTCGGACCTGCGGCTCGCGCGCCGCGTGATCCCGCGGCTCTACCCGGAGGCCGAGCTGCGCGTCTGGCCGGGTTCGGGGCACTGCGAGCACATGAGCCGCGACTCGATCGCCTACGGGGCGATGCTGCGGAACGTCGCCCTGGGCTCGGCATCTACTGATCGTTCGTGAAGGAGGCGATCACGCAGGGAATTCGACCTCGCACGACGCGGTAGGTGACACCCGTGCAGCCCATACGCTCAAAGAACGCCCGGTAGGACACCGGGTCGAAGTGCTCCTGGAAGTGCACGCCGAATCGGGAGATCACCCTCAGGAACATGGTGTGCGCCCGCTTCTTGGGAATCACGTAGGTGGGCACGATGATCGTGCCGCCCGGGCGCACGACCCGCTTGAGCTCCTTGAGCGCGTCGCCCGGTTCAGGCAGCAAGTGGATGACGTTGCCCGCCACGACGGCGTCGAACGAGTTATTCGCGTAGCGCAAGTCGGTAATATCCGCCTGCTCGACGGTGACGTTCGAGTGTGTCGCGAGCTTCTTGCGTGCCTGCTTGAGCATCCCCTCGGAATAGTCGGTCGCGACCACACGCGCGCATGCGGGGGCGATGGCGGCGCTAATCGCGCCCGTTCCGCACGCACATTCGAGCACGGTGTCACCGGGGCGAATCAACCGGGCAACGGCACCGCCCGTCCCGTCGTACACCCTCCTGTTGAGCGTGTTGACGGCGAGGTCGTAGAGCGGGGCAACTCGATCCCAAATCATGCCAGCACCTCCGTATTCCCATGCATCGCACGAGGCCGACGCTGCTTCGCGCTGCTGGACATGATACGCCTGCGTCGGAGATGCCGGGGCGGAAAGGGGTTCTGTGCACAGAAACAGAACCACGAAGGCGCACGCGGATAGGTTATGCGGATCCGGATAGTTATTCACTTGCGGATAGGTTAATAAGCTATCCACATCGTCATAACCTATCCGCATGTTCGTAACCTATCCGCGTAGTTACCCCCGGCGTGCCACACCCCCTGCGTGCGACTCGGCCAGAGAGTAACCGCGTCCGCAGACTCGGGGAAGGACTACCCCTTCGCGCGCATCTACGCCCGCCGGGCTCGGCGCGCGTGGATGAAGGCACCGACGCTATGGGCCCCGAAGCCGAGCAGGCTATAGCCCACCCCGTAGATGAGGGCACTGTCGTTGAGGAACAGGTACATCGGCGCCAGGAAACACACGAAGGGTGCGAGCAGCCACAGGAGGCTAAAGCCTTCCTTCACGCCGTCCCATGCGCCGAACCCCATTGCCAGGATCGGCAGGATCGCGAGCAGGATCAGGAAGACGAGGCTCTTCACGATCTCCATCGAGTCCGAGACGCTCGAGACACTAAACCACGCCGCCAGCACCAGCAGGTAGATGCCGAACAGCACGGCGATACGAATCCACGTTGATTTTGTCGTCCACCTCATGACTCAATGATAGCCGCGTCGCATGAAAAAAAAAGCCCTTTGACACGTCCACTGTGCGGGCCGCGAAATGGGCACAAATGAACCAGCGTCGCGGCGCGCGACGCTACCACAGGGGCGATGCTTACTTGCAGAAGCTACCGAAGAAGCCGCTCTTCTTCTCAGCGTTGGCGTACTCCTCGTCAGTATGGTCCTTATCGCACCACTGATCCGGGGGCACCTGTTCCTTCACCGAGTCGATGTGCTTGCCGCAGCCCTTCCAGGTGGTCTTTCCACATACCTCGCAGGTGGTGGGTCGACACATGATTGTCTCCTTCCTTGTTGCGCCGCGAATTCGTGAGACGATCCGCGCCATGGTGTTTCGAGCTTCCGCCCTCCTCAGGTTGGTTGCGCCATCGCAAGAGGCCAGTCAGAGGACCGAATGCTCGGATTTGTCGGTCGTTATGCTCTCGGTTTTGACAAGGAATTCTACTCCCTCGAACTCCGACGTGGGGTCGTTATCGAGGCCGGAATCCTCAGGCTTAACCCTCCCCCCGTGACGAGGACGGCCTCGGCCCGATCGCCGAGCCACGCGCGCAGCGTCTGGATGCCGCCCGACAGCATGGTGACGTTGAAGCCTGCGTGGCGCACGATGCGGTAGCCGATCCAGGAGCGCACGCCCGCGGCGCACATGACGACGAAGGGCTGGTCGCCGACCTTCTCATCGACCCAGGAGCGGACCTCGTCGAGGCGGTCGCGCAGCTGGGTGTGGGGAATGTTGAGGGAGTTGGGCATGTGCCCGGCAGCGTACTCGCCTACCGTGCGCACGTCCAGGACCGGCATGTCTTCGGTGAGGACGTCGGGACCGGTGAGGACGAGTTCGCCGGTCACCACGTTGTGGGCGACCATGCCGGTCTGGTTGACGGGGTCCTTGGCCTGGCCGTAGGGCGGCGCGTAGGCGAGGTCCAGGTCGATGAGGTCCATCGCGCTCAGGCCGGCCCGCATGACCGTCGCGATGACGTCGATGCGGCGGTCCACGCCGTCGGCGCCCACGGCTTGCGCGCCGAGAATCTGTCCGTCGGCACCCACGTGCATGAGGATGTGGATCGGCTTGGCGCCGGGGAAATAGCCCGCGTGCTGGTTGGCATGCGTGTGCACCGTGAAGTACTCCGCGCCCGAGGCATCGAGGGCCTGGCGGTTAGCGCCGGTCATGGCGGCGGTGAGGCCACCAACCCGAACGATCGCGGTGCCCTGGGGGCTAGGGATGGAGCGCGCGGCGGCTTCGCCGTGTTCGGCGTCGGCAATCGCGTCGGCGACGAGGCGTCCCCCGCGGTTCGCAGGTCCGGCCAGGGCGACGGGGCGGTCATGGTCGCGACCCATCGTGCCGTCGCCGACCGCGTAGACGTCGTCCACGCTGGTACGCCCGTGCTCGTCGACGAGGATGTAGCCTCGGCTGGTCTCGATGCCCGCGGCCTCGGCGAAGGCGGTGTCGGGGCGCACGCCGGTCGACAGGACGATGACGTCGGCGGTCAGGACGGTGCCGTCGGAGAGCGTCACGGAGTCGTGGTCGTCGCCGTGCGTGATGGACTGAGCGGCAACTCCTGCATGGACACACACGCCGAGGCCGCGCAGCTCGTGGGTGACCAGCGTGGCCATCTCGACCTCGAGGGGCGGCAGGACGTGCTCGGCGAACTCGACGAGGTGGGTCTCGAAGCCTCGCTGCGCGAGTGCCTCGGCGGCCTCGATGCCGATGAAGCCAGCTCCGAGGACGACGGCTCGCGTTCCCGAGGCCTCGCGCAGGGCGAGGGCGTCGTCGACCGTGCGCAGGGTGTGCACGCACGGGGAGTCGAGGCCGTCGATGGGCGGGCGGGCGGCCAGTCCTCCGGGGGAAAGGATCAGGTGATCATAGGTGAGCGTGTAAGCCTCGCCGGTCTCAGTGTCGGTGACCTGGACGCTGCGGGCACCAGGGTTGATCGCCGTGGCCTCGGAGTTGATGCGCACGTCGAGGTTGAGCGCAGCCTTGAGGGTTTGTGGGGTGTGGAGGAGGAGCTTGGCGGGGTCTTCGATCTCGCCGCCGACGTAGTACGGGAGCCCGCAGTTCGCGAAGGACACGTACTTGCTGCGCTCCAGCACGATGATCTCGGCGCCCTCGTCGCGCCTGCGCAGGCGGGCCGCCGCGCTCATGCCACCGGCGACTCCTCCGACGACTACTACTCGCATGTGTGGCTCACTTTCTGGCTCGAGGGCTGGTCTTCTTCGACTGGTCTGAGGATACACCTCGAAGATATGGCAGAAAAGAACTCAGACACGATCAGAACAAACTGACCATTGATAACTTTATCCAGCACATCCTTATTCAAAGCCAGACGTCAGCAGGTCACAAAACCGCATATTATTCCGCACAAATTCACAAGTAAGGCTATAGGACTACCAACGCGCAACTCACTTTCACAATGACTGCAAAGACAAGACACAAACCCATACCGGCCAGTCCATTAGAATTACAACCACATTCACACTCTGACAAAACGTTCAAAGTCCATCGCATTCACCAGCAGATCCCTCATAGGTGACGTTTTTCGATTTCATCAGCCCCGAAACCTGTTGCATGCATTCGACCATTGCGATCACGACGCATTCGCAGCATCACGACTTCATCATCAGCTACGACCAAACAGGCGAATGATTTCTTCTAAAGAAACGAAAGTTAGCCGCTGGTCAACACCTTCATCGGACGCAACAAGAAAACCACAAAGTTCATCTGCCTCCACACTATCTTCTGCATGCCGACACCATTGATCCCAGTCAACACCGCCACATGTCCACACAAAGCGAAACACATAGCTATGCACAAAGAGATTACACATAGCATTCGCAGAAATTCGAACACTCTTTGCATTCTCATAGTCGTACATCTCCAACTCACCATACACTGTCGAAGCATCAACGGACGACATTCCTTCGATCTTCGCATACTCAGTTACCGCCACCTTGACCTTTCGAATACCCTTTGTCACTTTTGACTGCATCCCAAGTAGTCGACGCACCGCAAAGCAACCGAACATAACATCCCGCTCTACGAAATATAGAACCTCAGACTCTTCAACCGCTTTACCGAGTTTTTTAGTAAGCTCAAAACGATCTTCCTCAAGGCTGCGAGCAATCCTACGGAGCTCACGCTTCCACGGCCAGGTTTCATTGAACATAATCAATCCTCATCAGCACAGTACAACAAGAACAAGTTTCTACCATATTACACCTTCACACTACACCCACCTCGGCTTTCAGTATTCAATTCCACGCCGAGCAGGACAACTCGAGTACCCCAAGTTCAGATTCGTGAACACATAGCCGGAGGAATCGGATACTTGCACCTCACAGCATCACATGAATACCGAGTGACGACAATATTGCCATTCGAATTACAGACGATAACACCTGCACATAAGATCACGGTTGATGACTTTGCGTCCATGCTTCAAAGAGATTCCAGCTAAAACTTATCACGAACAACGCGCTCTTCATTCAAGACACTGATCAGCACACCACTCTTCAACCGATTGCAAACATTAACATACTCGAAATGAGCATTTTGCGCTTGTCATATGTTCCACTGAAGAATCAGGTTCGATTGGGCGACAATCTCAGTCAGCTTTCGCAACGCACTGCGGCAGGCTAAGCAACGTTAGCGCGGCTAGGTTCCTCATCATGTGCCCGCTCCGAAGCTTCTTTATCTTCTCCGAAGGAGGCGATTACCACTAGAAGATATCAACGCTTACAACTGCGATAACAGCCCAAATCACAGTGATTGCGCTAGGCATATCCGTTTAGACACCTCTGGTGTCCTTCAGTAACACCCGCACCTTAGCTGGCAAGCTTCATACGTGGACTCATTTCAGCGCCACAATCCGCTCGCCTCAAAACAATCATAGGACCCCTTCCGCACTAAAACAAAAGAAGGGACACACCTCGGTGTGAACTGCGCCCCGAAACTTGGACGCGTTTAATGGTAGCCGTTATGCGGCTTCCTGTAGGGCCTGATCCCGGTATTCTGCCGGGGTCAGGCCCTTGAGCTTTACTTGGCGTCTTGTTGTGTTCCAGTGCGTGATGTAGGCGTCGAGGTCGGCTTTGAAGCTCTCGAAGATCTGCCAGTCTTGGCCGCGAAAAAACTCGTCCTTGATGTGACCGAAGACCTGCTCAGTGGCGGTGTTGTCGATGCAGTTGCCTTTGCGTGACATGCTCTGGATGAAACCGTTATCAGCAAGCGCACTGACGTAGGTCTCGTGCTGGTACTGGGGTTAGGCTTGTGTTGTTGACACTTCGTTAAGCGGGTGTGTGTGCCTGCGGAGAGTGAGGTGCCTGTTATGGGAACTCGTCGTCGTTTTACGCCGGAGTATCGTCGTGATGTTGCGTCTCTGGTGTTGGATACAGGGTCTTCGATCGCGTCTGTGGCCCGGGATTTAGGGCTGGGTGAATCGGTGGTGGGCCGGTGGGTCAAAATCGAGCGCGAGAGGCGCCAGGCCGCCGCGCAGGGTCGTCCTGATCCACGCGAGATGGAAGCTGAGATCACTGCTCTGCGTCGGCGGGTGCGCCAGCTGGAGAAGGAGAACGAGTTTTTGGGAAAAGCCAGCGCCTTCTTCGCGTCTCGGCACCAAAACACCAGCGCTTTGAACTGATGGACGCGCAGAAGGCTTCCTACTCAATCACCTTGATGGCCAAGGTCTTGGGGGTGACGCGCGCGGGCTATTACGCGTGGAAAAACCGTGCACCCCAGCGGGGCAAGCGCGCGCTGGTGCGGCGGCGTTTGGATGAGGCGGTGGCCTGGGAACACGAGGTGTCGGGCGGCACCTATGGGGCTCCTCGCATCCGCCATGCTCTGACGCGCGCGGGCGTGGATGTGGGTGTGCGGGCGGTCGCCGCGTCGATGCGCCGCCAAGGCCTGTCGGGCCTGAACACGCACCCGCGCCCGGCCAAGCGCGGCCGGCGCGGTCCTGTGGCCCATGAGGACCACTGCGCCCGCCAGTGGGACCAAGGCGCCCTGGATCGGGTGTGGATCACGGATTTCACCTACCTGCGGTGCGCCCAAGGCTGGGTCTACCTGTGCGCCGTGCGCGATGCGCACTCGCGTCGAGTGCTCGGATACGCCATGGGCGAGCAGCAAAGCACCGACCTGGTCATCACCGCGCTCGACATGGCCGCCACCACCCGCGGCACCTTCCCCGCAGGGGTCGTGCTCCACGCTGATCGGGGAACACAGTTCACCTCCCAGAAACTGGCAGCCTACATGCGCGCCGTGAAAGGAACCGTGTCGATGGGGCAGGCTGGAGTGTGCTGGGATAACGCCATGGCCGAATCCTTTTGGGCCACCCTCAAAACCGAGTACTACTACCGGCGTACCTTCACCACCCGCGACCAGGTCTACACCGGGGTCGCCACCTGGATCGAAGACTTCTACAACCGCCGCCGCATCCACACCAGCCTCGGCGGCAAATCCCCCATCGAATACGAACTACACCAAGCGGCCTGGACAAAAGCCGCATAAACAACCGTCAACAACTTGCGCACAACCCCATACTGCCATCCCATGTCCGAGTGCAAGATCGGCTCGACCCCTGCTGGTTTGGCGTCCATGAGCATCTGGAGCATCTCTTGTTGCTGGGCGAGGTTGGGGCACATCGAGATGGAGTGGGCCACGATCTCTTTGCTGGCAAAGTCGTAGACCGGAGCGAGGTAGGCCTTACCGAAGGAGAGCTTGAACTCGGTGACATCGGTACCCATTTTCTGCCAAGGGCCATCGGCTGTGAAGGGCGTGTTCAATTGTCTGTGTATCCGTCTTTTGTTTGAAAGGATTGATGCATGATGAATGATGATGATGTTGTTGTGTCTGGCGCTAGTGGGCGTGAGACTGTGGAGGAGCTGCGTCGCTCGGGGGCGTTGGATGCGTTGTTTGAGCGTCTTGATGCTGGCGAGGTCGAGATGACGGGCAGCCAGGGCTTGTTGCCCGCGTTGCTTAAGGAGGCCTTGGAGCGCGGCCTGGCCGCCGAGCTGTCCGAGCACTTGGGGTATGAGAAGGGCCAGACCAGCACCCGGGCGCGCTCGAACACGAGGAACGGCACGACGAAGAAGACCGTGATATCGGAGGTGGGAGCCTTCGAGATCGAGGTTCCCCGGGACCGGGCAGGCTCCTTCACCCCACGCCTGGTACGCAAAGGACAACGGCGCCTCGATGGCTTGGATGCGATGATTATCAGCTTGTATGCCGGGGGGGATGACGGTACGCGATATCCGCCATCACCTGGCCTCCACCATCGGCGTGGAGGTCAGTGCCGGGGCGATTTCCACGATCACTGACGCGGTGTGCGAGGCCGTCTTAGAGTGGCAGCACCGCCCCTTAGAAGCGTTCTACCCGGTGATCTACCTGGACGCGATCCGCATCAAAATCCGACGCGATCACACGGTGGAGAACCGGGCTGCTCACCTGGCGGTGGGAGTGGACATGGAGGGCATCAAGCATGTGCTGGGCATCTGGGTCCAAGCCGATGAAGGCGCGGCTTTTTGGGCCCACGTATGCGCCGAGCTGGCCAACCGGGGCGTGCGCGATGTCCTGATCGTGTGCTGCGACGGACTTGCTGGCCTGCCCGAAGCCATCGAAGCGACCTGGCCCCAGTCCATGGTCCAAACCTGCGTCGTTCACTTAATCCGCGCGTCCATGCGTTTCGTGGCCTACAAGGACCGCAAGAGCGTCGCAGCCGCTCTCAAGGCCGTGTACAGCGCGCCCAACGAGGAAACCGCCCGAGAGGCGCTGGAAGAGTTTGCGGCCAGCGACCTGGGAGCACGCTACCCCCAAACGGCCCTGACCTGGCAGCGTGCGTGGCAGCGTTTCACGCCGTTCCTGGCGTTCCCGCCCATGTTACGCCGCGTCGTGTACACCACCAACGCTATCGAATCGTTGAACTACCAGCTGCGTAAAATCACCAAGAACCGCGGGCATTTCCCCAGCGAAGAAGCCGCCATCAAACTCCTGTGGCTGGGAATCTGCAACATCGAAGACAAACGAGCCGCCCAGCGCCTCACAGACGCAGGAAAACCCCCCAACAAACGAACAGCCCCCCACACGCCTCATCCAAGGACGCACCACCACCAACTGGAAACAAGCCCTCGCCCAACTCACCACCGCCTACCCCGACCGAATCACCCCCTACCTCTAACCCCCATACACAGAAAAAAATTGACAGGCTCCTGTGCGCCGCCCTCACGGTACAGCCTGCACCAATTCTTCAGCGGTGTCGCACTCGCAATACCGAAACGCACCATCGCCTCAGGCTTACTCATCCCACCGTCAACCACGGCGCTCGCTGCAGGCGACCTTGGCCTCATAGTCGTATCTGGCCTGCTTTACTCCCATGGCAAGAAGCCCGCCCCTCCCGATCACGCGGTACATCTTCTGCCACTCTCTCACAGTCTCAGCAGACACACCAAGCCTCCTGGCGGTCAAACCATAGCCACATCCCCTCTCAAACATCTCCACCGCCTGCTCCCGAAGCAAACGATCATGCCTCAGCCTCAGATGCACAGACACGAAAAGCCTCCCATTCCCTGGACTTCAATTTCGATGTCCAAGAAACGGGAGGCAGTTCAATCCCCGGCGGGGAGGGGCTTCCTCAGCTTCTTACTCGGCGTTCACGCGCCGTCGCGGCGCGACGGGCCCGGACGAGCCTTCAGCGCCTCGACGACCCTGGGGAGGCCACCGACCGCCGCTGCGGCCACTGATACCCATGCGGCATCGGCACTCTTTCCGATGACAGCGAGGAAGGCTGCCACCGCCATCATGAGCAAGGGGACCAGCGACAGGGATATTGATGCCCACTTCAGGGCGGACGCCTCGGCGCGTATGGACCGATGACCGTCCTCGATTGCTGCTTCCTGGGCCTTCTCCGCCATTCGGACGATGCGCTCCGCACACCCGGGCAGGACGCGTTCGAAGCCCGCGAGATCCTCAGGATCGGGCAGTGGACCAGAGCGGCTTACGATCCTTTGGTGGGCGATGAGGGCTTGGACTGCTGGGTCATCGCCACCCGCAAAGACTTGCCCGTCAAGGCCCACGCCTGGGTGACTGAGTCCTGCTGGGGGGTTCGGATCCGCCGGTAGGTCTGTGGGGTCGGACTCATGGCCAGGCGAGCACCCCGGATCATCCCCCTGCGGACCGCTTCGCTGATCGGCGTCATTTTCGGACTCCTCTCCATTGTCCCTCATGAGCTGCTTCTCCTGCGCATTGCGCACGTCGCCTTGCTGTTTGGGCATTGGCTCATAATACCACACAATGCCACACGCGGGGCACTGACGCCCGGCTCCTCAGTCCTGGGGCTCCTCCCCCCATGTCGGCGGGGTAACCGAAGTCCTCGTCCGTGCTGCCCATCAGGGCCGCCAGGCGTTGCTCAGCCTCGGCAGCGACTGTAGAGCCAGTAACGCCAAGCGCATCACACATGGCGCAAAAGTCAGTGACAGTACATGTTGCAGCGCCCGAGAAAATCTTGTAGCAGCGTGCTCGGGTGATGCCAGCACGCTCAGCAAGTCGGTCAACGGTCAAATCTGCGTTCTGTAAGCGCTCCTTTAACACGGCAATGACAGCCCGCTCAAAGGGACTCGTTTTCAACGATCTACTTCCCATTCGTTAAGTATATCTACTTTTGTAGACATAGGCCATACGAAAGCAAGTTGTAATATCTACGTTTGTAGACTTACGTAGCAGTCATTAGTCTACAAATGGAGAAAAGACTCCTGAGGTGACAGTCTCAACTGAAATCAAGGCCATTGCTCGCGAGCTCGGCGTATTCCAGGGGCTGCTGGCAAGGAAAGCACACATGAGCCACGCAAGCCTCTCGCTCAAACTCAACGGGCGTCGAGACATGACGCTGCCAGAGGTGGAGCGTCTTGCCGCAGCGCTCGGCACAACGCCCCAAGACCTCATTGCACGTGCTGAGCGGACCGACGCGCTCGCGGCTCCGGATGATTCCTCGGATGGGTACGCGATCCAGGACGCGGCGTCGGGCGCGATCATCCTGGACGGTGAGGGTCTCGCGGAAGTCGTCACAGCCATTCGTTAGACCGACGCGCTCACACTCGGGGTAGAGGCGCATCATATCAAGCTCGTCGCCAGTGACGGGGATGCTATCAACGAAACGGGTCTCGTCGCCTTTGGTGAAATTGCGCAACTTGGAATGAATGTGATCTGCAAAACATATAGTAAGAAGAGGACGGGGTGTTCATTGCGACGCCCCGCCCTCTTCTCTTGTACCCACCCTGTACCCGCGCGCTCAGCTAATCGGCGCTAGATCAAGGGTAGATAAGGATAAGTGGAGATGGGGGGAATCGAACCCCCGTCCAATGGCCGGCCCCGAATTCTTCTCCGAGCGCAGTCTACGGTTTTATTTCTCAGCCCCCAGCATTGCGTAGACTCACCGCCAGATAGGCTCAGTTGATTAAGTGTCGGAGGCGCCCCACCAACATGGGCGACTCCCAGTGGCTCCCTAGACGACGCCAGACACCGGGCCGGAAGCAGCTCCCGGGCTGACGGACTAAAGGTTCAGGCTGCGATATCAGGCAGCGAGAACGTAGTCGGTGCGATTCTGTTCGGCACCTATTGGTTTGCACGCATCGTTAACGAGTTGAGCGTACATTCTCGGCTCGCTTCACTTCGATCGACGACCACTGTCGAAACCGATCATCCCCTCTTGAGTTTCAACTCCCCGACGCCCGCGTTACCGCAGACCATCGGACACATCAGTTTACGCCGCCGCACACAACCCGTCAAGGGAAAACAGAAGCATCAGAGCAGCTTCGTCGCCTCCAACTTTTCCGCCATGCGGCGGTTATTTCGCACCAGCAGCGGGCGCAGCGCCAGCCCCAGGAACGCGGCGAACAGGATGAAGGAAGCGAGGAACCACATGGCGTCCGCGTACTCGTGCCCCGAGTATCCGGCGATCGACGCGCGCAGCGCCCTGATCGCGTGCGTGGCTGGTAAGAACGGAGAGACAGACGAGAAGAAGGACGGCAGGATCGCCAGCGGGAACGTTCCCCCGGCACCCGAAATCTGCAGGACCAGGAAGAGCACGCCCAGGGCCTTGCCCGCGTTCCCGAACGTCGCAATAAACGTGTACAGCAGGGAGGAGAACACGACGGCCGTCAGCCACAGGGTTGCCATGAACTGCAGTGGGTGAGCGTGTTGGACCTTCAGGAAGTACAGGTCCCCCAACCCCACCACGGTCGCCTGGGCGAGCGCGATCGTCCCGAAAATCAGGTAGCGGCCCAGGTAGCCGGCGGCGAGGCCGACGGGCTTCGCGGTGAGGGTGACGCGCAGCGAGTCACCCTCGGGCAGGCCTTCAGCAACGTTGGAGTCCGTGACATCCGAGCGAATCGACACGATCATAAGCACGGACCCGACCCACAGGGCCAGGATCGTGTAGAGCGGCGCCATCTGGGAGCCGAAGTTCGCCACCGGGTAGACGGGGGTCTTCTCGACGCCCACGGGCGCGGCGATGGCCGCAGCCAGGGCCTCGGGATTATTCCCGATGATCGTCCCGAGCGTCGTCAGGTCTCCCCCGGCGAGCGCCTCGCTGATCGAGGAATGCAGGGAGTCGAGCTTTCCGGCCGCCTCGCGCAGGCTCGTAGCCGCGCCGGTCAGGTTGTCGCGCAGCTGGGTCAGCCCCTCGCGCGCGCTCCCGCTGCCGTTCGAGGCGGTGGACGTCGCGCCCTCCAGTGACGTGCGCGCAGCGCTCAGGGACGACTGGGCCGAGGCCAGGGTGGCGGCCAGCGATTCAAGCTGAGGTCGCAGGTTGTTCTCGTAGTCGGAGGACAGCCCATCGACCGCAGAGTGCGCCTGGGCGATCAAGCCGTTCACCGTCGCGTGCCCGGCTTCGGCATTCGCGACCTTGGAGTCGAGCTCGGACGCGGCGGCGCGCAGCCCGTTCGCAACCTCAGTCAGCCGGTCGGAGGCCGCCTGCAGGCGATCCAGCGAGGACTGGGAGACGGGCGAGCCCGGCAACCCCTCGAGCGTCGACTTGATCGACGCGAAGCTGGCCGCCTGAGTGTCCAGCACGGATGCCTGCGAACGCAGCGTCGAGGCCGCGTCCGACGCGCTCGTGGATCCGTTCGCATACACGTTCTCAACGGCCGTTGACAGGGCGGACAGCGAGGACTGGGAGGAGGAGATCGCGTCAGACACCGACGAGACAGCAGCTGAAGCCGCGGACCCCAGCCCACCCGCCCCTGCCTGAGCGCTCGAGACCGCACCCTGCGCGGAGCCCTTCGCGTTCCCCAGCCCGTCCACGAGCGTGGCCGTCGAGTCGATGAGCGTCACCGAGGAGCCCACGAGCGACGCGTAGGCGTCCGCGCTGTCCGCCGCCGTGCGCAGGCGCGAGGCGACGGTCTGCACGCGGTTATCGAGCGCCGTCACCGTATTGACGGCCGTCGGCGACGACAGCGCGCCCCCAACAGACGTCGCGGTATCCAACGCGACCTCGGAGAGGGTCTGAACGAAGATCTGATTCACCTGGGCGCTCACGGCCTCGGCGCCCTGGCCGGCGATCTTCGGCGAAATACCGTTCTTCTTTTCGTTGACGTAGTAGGTCATCGGCGCGGAGGATGCTCCCCCGTCGAAGAAGGTGAGCATCTCGCGCGAAAAGTCCGACGGGATGACGATGGCCGCATAGTAATCGCCCGAGCGCGTCCCCTCGATGGCCGCATCCTCGGAGGCGATCACCCAGTCGAAGCTCTCGTTCTTGCGCAGCGCGGACACCACGGAATCGCCGATGTTGATGTGCAGCGGCACCAGGTCCGACTTGTAGCCCGCGTCCGTGTTCGCGATCGCGATGCGCAGGCTCTTGGTGTTGCCGAACGGGTCCCACGAGGCCGCCACGTTAAACCACGTGAACAGCGACGGGATAACAACCAGGCCGAAGACGACGACGCTGGCGATCAGGGAACGATGCGCGCGACGCAGGTCGGCGCGGTAGATGGCCCAGATGGTCTTCACTGCTGTTCTCCCTTCGCCGCCTCCGGCGCATCGCCTTCAGGGTCCTCATCTCCGAGGCCGGGGTCGGCCTCGTCCGTGTCCTTGCCCCCGCGCTCACCGAGGGAGGAGGCCAGCGCCGACGAGATCGACGCGCCCACGGCGGCGGCCCCCAGCGCGATGCGCGAGCGCGCACCCTGGACGCGGCGGGTGAGCAGCGAGCGCACGTCCCCCTCATCCATAGCGCCGAGGAGCTGCTGACGCGCCAAGGCCTCGCGCAGGTACTGCAGGCCAATCAGGAAAGTGATGACGAGGAGGACCCACACGATCCACGCTCCCAGCACGATCGGCACCTCCGCGACGTTCGCGACCGACAGGACGGCTAGCGCCACGGGCACGATGATGCCGAGGACGATCGCCACGCGGCGAATCCTCGGGTATCGGCGCTCGAAGCGCGCGGCCCGGCGGCTCACCGAGCGCTGGAAGCCCTCGTGGTCCGCCAGAGCCGCCACGATCTGGGTGAGACGGTAGCGATTCGAAGGAACGCGCGTCGCCTCGGACAGGAAGAGACCAGAAGACGCCAGGTCGCGCGTGATCATCGCGTTCAGGTTCACCAAGAACGGGCGCAGCGCCAGGCCAATCGCGAAGGCGACCAGCGCCTCGGCACCGAGAACCGCCAGGCAGGAGAGGTAGGTGTGCCCGTAGAATCCCCCCGACGATTTCACGCAGCGCATTAACGCCATACGTGAAGGGGAACAGCGGATGCAGGAACCGGAAGAAGGAGGGCAGCATCTCGACCGGATACAAGCCGGCCGAGCCCGGAATCTGCACGACCATGATGATGACGCACAGGCCCTTGCCGATGTGCTGGAAGCACGTCGAGAGCATGTAGACGATCGACACGAACACCATCGAGATCACCATCGACGTCCCCACGAAACCCAGTCGGGACACCGTCTGCACGCCGATGACAAGGACACCGGTCGACACGACGAGCGCCTGGATGACCCCGAAGAAGGCGAGCAGCATCCACCGGCCCATGTACTTGGAGGCCGACGAGATCGGACCGATACCATCTTCATCCACGTCGAGCTTGAAAAGGAGGACGAGCGAAAACGCACCGATCCACAGGGCCAGGTTCGTGAACAGCGGAGCCATCGCCGAGCCGTAGGCCGCCACGGGATACACGGCCTTCGTCTCGATCTTCGTCGGCGAGGCCATGAAAGAGGCGATCGATTCGGCGTTGACCCCCAGGGAGTCCGCGAGGTCACGCAGCGTATTCGAGGAGGACAGCGACGAAATGTCCGTCGCCACCGAATCGAGGTCGGTCTTAATGGCAGCGACATTCGTGGCGCTCGTCTGGGTCGCCGTCTTCGCCCCATCCAGGAGGGAATCAAGCTGGTCGAGCAAGCCCGACACCTGGTCGCGCTGACTGCGCAGCGTGTCCAGCGAACCACGCATCGATGCGGACGCACTCGAGAAGTCGTCGAGCGCCGAGGAGATCGCGGGCAGCTGGGAGGACACTCCGCTGCGCGCGTTCGTGACCGCACTCGACACGGCCGCAGACGCGTCAGAGGCTTTCGTCAGCGCGTCCGATATCGACGTGGACGTGGCCGACAGGTCGGAGTTGAGGGTCGTCAGGTTACCCAGGGCCGTCGACAGGGCGGCGTTCTGGTTCGTCAGATCGGTCAGTGCGGTGCCCGCCGCGGGCAGATTGCCAATCCCCAGGGCGTTCAGCTCCGCGAGCACGTCCCCCACCGAGTCGTTGATCGACGTTCCCTCGGTGAGCAGGCCACCCACGCGCCCGGACGCACCCTGCACGGCACCGTCGAGGGTTCCCGCGTTCGCGGACACGCCCGCCAAGGCGCTCGCCGCATTCGAAGACAGGCCGTCAAGGGCCCCGCCCATCTGGCTCGAGAAGGACGCCAGCGACGTGCGCGAGTCACTCACCAGCTGGTCCGCCTGGTCCAGGGACGTCGACAGCTCCGAGGCGGCCGCGTCCAGATCGCTCAGGGTCGAGCGCGCCGAGGCAACCGAGGCCTTCGCCGCGTCAATCTTGTCCCCCATGCCATCCAGGGTCTGCGAGGCGTTCCCAAGCTTCGCCGAGGCCTCGGACACCGACGCGGACACGTCCGAACGCTTCTGGTCAGCGTTGTTCGCGATACTGATCCCGGCCTCGGACGCCTTCTCCGAGAGCACCTTGGCCACCGTCGAGACGAACGCTGAGTTGATCCGGCGGTCGAGAGCCGTCGCGCCCGCGCCCGTGATCTTGGGGGCCACCGCGTTGTTCTTCTCGTTGACGTAATACTGGATATTCGGCTTGACATACGTGCCATCAACGATGCCCGTCAGGTCGCGCGAAAACGACGCTGGAATCACGAATGCCGCGTAGGGAGTCTCCGCGCTCGACCTCGGCGCGCGCCTCGTCGGCGCTCACGAAGTGCCAGCCCAGCTGATCGTTCTCCTTCAGCTGAGTCTCGAGCATCGCGCCGACGTTCACGGTGCCGATCTGATCCTTGGTCGCGCCCTCGTCCTCATTCGCGACGGCAACGCGGATGTGGGAGGTGTGCGAGTACGGATCCCAGAATCCCGCAATGTTGAACCACGCGTAGAGCGCGGGCACGAACGCCATGCCGATGATGACAATCCACGCGGCCGGAACACGCACCAGCCTCAGAAGATCACGACGAAAAATCCTGACGGAACCTCGCACTGGGTCGCCTTCTTTCCCCTATCGGCGGGCCTGCTTCACGTAGCGACGCATCGCGCGCTCGGCCTCACGCTGATCCTGCTTCTCGCGCAGCGCCTGACGCTTATCCCACTCCTGCTTGCCCTTAGCCAGGGCGATTTCGACCTTGACGCGGCCCCCGATGAAGTACAGCTCCAGGGGCACGATCGTGTAGCCCTTCGCGGCCACGCGGTCCTGCATGCGGGCAATCTCCGCGCGGTGCAGCAGCAGCTTGCGCTTGCGCGTAGGCGCGTGGTTCGTCCACGAGCCCTGCGAGTACAGGGGGATGTTGGCACCGTACAGCCAGGCCTCTCCCCCCGTTGATCTCAACCCAGGCGTCCACGAGGGACGCACGGCCCATGCGCAGCGCCTTCACCTCGGTGCCCATGAGGGCCAGGCCGGCCTCCCACGTGTCCTCGATCGTGTAGTCGTGGCGCGCCTTCTTGTTACGGGCGATCGTCTTCTTCGCGTCGGAGGCAGCCTTGGCGCGCTGCCCCTCCGTGGGCTTGGGCTTCTTCCATTCCTTGGGCATGCTGCCTCCTTTCAGACTCTTTTTCCGCACTCATGCGGAAAGACCCCCGCAGCGAAATCGCTACGAGGGTCAATCCTAACGCGGATTACAAATAATCCATCGGTTCAACGTAGCTTCCGTTCTGAATGACACCAAAATGCAGGTGGCATCCGGTCGCGTAGCCGGTCGAGCCGACCTCGCCCAGCGCGTCGCCCGCGTTCACGTACTGCCCCGGAGACACGTACTGGGCCTGCATGTGCAGGTACTCGGTGATGACGGAGTTACCGCCGACGAGGCCGTGGTTGATATCCACATAGTTGCCCGCCGAGTAGTCCGAAGACACCGCATTGACATAGCCCGATGCCACGGCACGGATGATCGTGCCACAGTCGGCAGCCATGTCGGTACCCGAGTGGCCCTTCATGACGCCCAGCACCGGGTGGTAACGCATACCAAACGGACTCGTCACAACGATCGGGATATCCAGCGGACTACGGAAGCCCTGAGGCCGACACGTAGGAGGCACCCGACGCACGGTTCGCCGCATCAATGGCAGCCAGCTCCGCGCTGCGCGCCTGATAGTCCGCTTCCGCCTGGTCGAGCGAGGCCTGAACCTGGCCCTTCTGCGCGTCCCACTCAGCCTGCTTCGCCTGCGCCTGCGTCTTCAGGTTGTTGAGCTCGGTGAGCTTGGTATCAGCCTCACTCTTCGCAGCCTCGGCCTCGGCCTCGGCCTGCGCGGCCTTCGCCTCGAGGTCGGCGATACGCTCCGTGATGGCGTCCTGGCGCGTGGCCTGGGTGCGCTGGGACGAGGACACGTCCAGCGCCGCCGTCATCGTCTGGTTCTCCGTCCGCAGCGCCATATCGGCGGCCGCCGCACGGTCGGTGATCGACTCTGTGCCGCCCGCAGTCAAGGCGACGGCGACCGGGTCGACGTTGCCCTCGCGGTACTTACGACGCACGAGGTCGGCGATCGCTCTCTGCGCGTCGTCGGCCTGAGTGGTCGCCTGGTTGAGCGACTGACCGATGCGGCTCTGCTCGCCCCTGAGCGGCGCTCAGCTCACCCATGATCGTCGCGTGTTCGCGGGACTTCTGGTCGTAGGTCGCGGTCGCGGCATCGTAGGCGGCCTGGGCCACCGGAATCTGTGCGTTGAGCGACTGCAGGTCGATGAACACCTGGGCGAGCGACGCGTCGATGCCCTCCAGCTGCGACTGGAGGGCGTTGACCGTCGCCTCGGCCTCGGCGGCCGCGTTCGCGGCGGCGTCGCGCTCATCGTCCGCGCGCGCGGGTAGGGCCTGGCTCATCGCCGCAAACGAGGCGATCGCGAGGGCCAGTGCACCTGCGCGCAGTGCGCGACGACCGGGACGATGCGAGGAGGGGAACATGTGACTCACGCCTTCGTGTACTTCGCGAGCGAGAACGCCGATGCAATAACCGCCAGCGCCACCGCCGCCAGGACGAGGATCGGCGTCATGATCGCGACCTCGCCCATGCCGATAAAGTTCGTCCATTTAAATGCGGGGGCCATCCACCCCTGAACGATGAAGTGCACGCCCGCGAACAGAGTGCCAATCGCGAAGGCGGCACCCACCAGCGCGGCGAGCGCGCCCTCGATCATGAAGGGTGCCTGAATGAACAGGTTCGAGGCACCCACGTAACGCATGATCTGGGTTTCCTGCTCACGGCTCATGGCGCTCAGGCGAATCGTCGTCGAGATCAGCAGGATCGCGGCAACGACCATGATCGCGCCGAGGCCCAGGGCCGCCGTGCGGGCGGCACCCAGCACGCGGAACAGGGGCTCGACGACCTCACGCTGGTCGCGTACCTCGGACACGCCCGCGGTCCCGGAGAACTCCTCCTTGACCACCGAGTACTGCTCGGGGTTAACCAGCTTGATGCGGAACGCAAACTGGAGCATGTCCGGCGTGGTCCACTGGGTCAGGGCGTTGTTGCCGTTGAGACGCTGGAAGTTCTCGTACGCCTCTTCCTTCGTCTCCTCGTACACGTGAGCCACGTACGGGGTCATCTCGGCGGACGCCAGCTTCTGCCGCACCGCGTCGATCTGCGCGTCGCTCGCCTCGGTCGCGTTGCAGTTCGCGGCCGCGTCGTTGATGGCGCACATGTAGATCGTGACCTCGATCTTGTCGTACCACTCCGACTTCATCTTGGACACCTGCATCTGGGTCAGGCCCGCGATGCCCACGAAAAGGAGGGACACGAAGGTCACGAGGATGACGGCGACGCTCATCGCGCGGTTACGCGACAGGCCCTTACCGACCTCGGACAGAATAAAACGAAGTTTCACTGGTCTTACCTCCCGGCCCCGTAGACGCCGCGGTTCTGGTCGCGCACGACGTCGCCGTTGGCGAGCTCGATGACGCGCTTACGCATCTGGTTCACGATGTCCGCGTCGTGGGTAGCCATGACGACGGTCGTGCCCGTGCGGTTGATTCGGTCAAGGAGACGCATGATGCCCAGCGACGTCTCCGGGTCAAGGTTGCCGGTGGGCTCGTCCGCGAGCAGCAGCTCGGGGCGGTTCACCATGGCTCGCGCGATAGCGACACGCTGCTCTTCACCACCGGACAGCTCGTGCGGCAGGCGCGATTCCTTGCCGGAAAGGCCCACCAGCTCGAGGGCGTCCGGGACGGCCGTCTCGATCGCGTGGCGAGGCTTGCCGATGACCTGCATGGCCAGGGCGACGTTCTCGTACACGGTCTTGGAGGGCAGCAGTCGGGAAGTCCTGGAAGACCGTGCCGATCTGGCGGCGCAGCTTCGGAACCGCCCACGTGGACAGCTTGGACACGTCCTTTCCGAGCACCCACACCTTGCCGCTGGTCGCCTTCATTTCGCGCATGACGAGCTGCAGGAACGTGGACTTGCCGGAACCCGACTTGCCGACGAGGAACACGAATTCTTCGCGTTCCACCTCCAGCGAGACGTGGTCCAGCGCGGGCTGGGCACCTGGCGTGTACACCATGGTGACATCTTCAAAACGAATCATGGGACCGTCCGATCGGGGTCAATAGTCCCTGTCAGATTAGGTAACGATCGGGTCACGAGCCGGCTGCGACACGCGGAAAACCGCCGGTGTGGTGCTCAGCCCTCCACCTGGGAGGGCTTGAGACGATCGCGACCCCGGCCTCGTTCATGAATCGACGAGGCCGGGGCCGGGTTGCGCGAAGGGGAGGCTCAGTCCCTGAGCGGCCTTCTGCTCGTTCTTGCGCCAACGGATGCCGGCGTTGATGAAGCCGTCGATGTCGCCATCGAAGACGGACTGAGGGTTGCCGGACTCGTACTCGGTGCGCAGGTCCTTGACCATCTGATACGGCTGAAGGACGTAGGAGCGCATCTGGTCGCCCCACGACGCCTTGACATCGCCGGCGAGCTCCTTCTTCTTCGCCTGCTCTTCCTCGTGACGCAGCACGAGGAGGCGGGACTCGCAGGACTCGCAGGGCTGCCGCGCGGTTCTGGATCTGGGACTTCTCATCCTGCATGGACACGACGATGCCCGTGGGGATGTGGGTCATGCGCACGGCCGAGTCGGTCGTGTTCACGGACTGCCGCCGGGGGCCCGAGGAGCGGAAGACGTCCACCTTCAGCTCGGACTCGGGAATCTCGATGTGGTCCGTCGTCTCAATGAGGGGGATGACCTCGACAGCCGCGAAGGACGTCTGGCGGCGGCCCTGGTTGTCGAAGGGGCTGATGCGCACGAGGCGGTGGGTGCCGGCCTCGACGCTCAGCGTGCCGTAGGCGTAGGGGCGCCCTGAACCTCGAAGGTCGCCGACTTCAGGCCGGCCTCTTCCGCGTAGGAGGTGTCCATGACCTTCGTCGGATAACCGTGACGCTCCGCCCAGCGCAGGTACATGCGCAGGAGGATCTCGGCGAAGTCTGCGGCGTCCACGCCGCCCGCGCCGCTTCGGATCGTGATGACGGCATTGCGCTCGTCGTACTCGCCGTCCAGCAGCGTGCGGATCTCCAGGTCGCCCAGGTCCTGCGCAGCTTCTCCAGGTCGGCCTCGGCCTCGGCGAGGATGTCAGCGCCCTCATCCGGGTCCTCGGCGGCCATGTCCACCATGGCCTCCAGGTCGTCGATGCGCTCACTCATCTGCGTGATGCGGTCCAGCTCGCTCTGGCGGTGGCTGAGCGCGCTCGTGACAGCCTGGGCGGCGCTCGGGTCGTCCCACAGGTCGGGCGCGGCCGCCTTCTCGTTCAGCTCGGCGATCTGCTCGCGCAGCTTGTCCGGCTGCACGACCGCGAGGATGTTCTCCATCGTGGTGCGCAGGGACGGGATCTCTTCAGAAAATTCAATGGCCACGCACCCAGGGTAGCGGATCGGGAGCCCAACGAGGAACGCTATAGGGGCGACGGTGGCGGGGCTTACTCCCCTATCGGCCACAGATATGACGGTGCCCCGACGCCACAGGACGCCGGGGCACCGAACAGATAGCGGATCAGATGAGACCCATCGCGACCATCGCGTCGGCCACCTTGCGGAAGCCCGCCAGGTTCGCGCCGGCCACGTGAGTCGCCCGCGACGCCGTATTCCTCGGCGGTGGCGACGGCGTTCGCGTGGATGTCGACCATGATCTGGTGGAGCTTCGCGTCAGTCTCCTCGAAGGCCCACTGGGTGCGCCCGGAGTTCTGCTGCATCTCGAGGGCCGGAGGTGGCCACGCCGCCCGCATTGGAGGCCTTGCCGGGGCGTAGGCAACGCCGGCGGCCTGCAGGGCCTCGATCGCTTCGGGGTCGTGGGCATGTTCGCGCCCTCGGCGACCAGCTGGACGCCGTTCTTGATGAGGGCCTGGACGCCAGACAGGGGCAGCTCATTCTGAGTCGCACAGGGCAGGGGCGACGTCACGGGGACGTCCCAGATGGAGCCGTCGGCAACGAACACGGCACCAGGGGCGCTCGGCCGCGTAGTCGGAGACGCGTCCACGACGCACCTCCTTGACGTCCCTTGAGCAGCGCGACATCGATGCCGGCCTCGTCCACGACGTAGCCGGAGGAATCGGAGACGGCAACGACGGTCGCGCCCAGCTGCTGAGCCTTCTCGGTCGCGTAGATCGCGACGTTACCCGAACCGGAGACGACGACGCGCTTGCCGTCGAAGCTCGTGCCCTTCGCGGCGAGCATCTCGGCAGCGAAGTAGACCAAGCCGTAACCGGTGGCCTCGGTACGCGCAAACGAACCGCCCCACGTCAGGCCCTTGCCGGTCAGGACACCCGCGTCGAAGCGGTTCTTCAGGCGCTTGTACTGGCCGAACATGTAGCCGATCTCGCGGCCGCCCACGCCGATGTCGCCGGCGGGAACGTCGGTATCGGGGCCGATGTGGCGGGAGAGTTCAGTCATGAAGGACTGGCAGAAGCGCATGACCTCGGCGTCGGACTTGCCCTTGGGGTCGAAGTCCGCGCCGCCCTTGGCGCCACCCATGGGCAGGCCGGTCAGCGCGTTCTTGAAGATCTGCTCGAAGCCGAGGAACTTGATGATCGACAGGTTCACGGAGGGGTGGAAGCGCAGGCCGCCCTTGTAGGGGCCGAGAGCGGAGTTGAACTGAACGCGGAAGCCGCGGTTCACGTGGATGTTGCCCTTGTCATCGGCCCACGGGACGCGGAACTGGAGCTGGCGCTCGGGTTCGACGATGCGGTCGATGATTGCCAGGTCGGCGTACTCGGGGTGACGCTCGGCGAGGGGGGCGATGGTCAGGAGGACCTCGTACACGGCCTGGTGGAACTCGGCCTGGGCGGGATCACGGCGCTGAACGGATTCGAAAACGGAGGCCAGCGCGGGGGAAAGACGAGATGTATCAAAGCTGCTCATGGCCTAAAGTTTACGTTTCGTTTACTCACCGCTCCCTCGCCGTCCCACAATGTGACCGTCTCGGACGTCACTTTAAGGTGCCCCCTGAACCCCACGCAGGCGTGCACTCGAGGTCCTCACGAGCTCGGGAACCACCGCGTTACGCAGCACCGGGGGCAGGAGGGAGACCCTCGGATGCGCTCTCACACCCACCTCCACCTCCCCGCTGCTCACGCTGACCCAGGAGACGCTCACCCCATCCCCGACCCGGCACGTCGAGTCCGACAGCCCCGCAGAGCGCACCGTCGACGCGAGAGCTCGCCGACTCCTCGTCAACCCCGAAGTTTCCACCCGCGAAGACCGTGGACGCGGAGGCTCCCTGACACCCCGGCGCTGGCCAGGGGCGTCGGCGCAGGACACGAGGCGGCGGTCCTGCATCGCAACCTCGGTGAGCGCGATCGACACGACGAGCAGCAGGCACACGAAGGCGCATCCCGCGCACATGAGGATCCCGACGCGCCCTCCTCACCCCTCAATCACGGGCGACCACTCACGCACGGGCGCGCGGGCACTCGAGGAAACGCCCACGCCGACGTCGCCGAGCCAGGAGGGCATGAAGGGCAGCGGGACCCTGCACGGACACGCGCACATCAACAGCCCCTCCCCACCTGGCAGTTATCGCACGTCGCGGCCACCTCGGGCTGCGCGGTCACACCGAAATCCTCGACGATGAGGGTCACGGCATGGGAGGCGTCGGCCGTTCGTTCCGGGTCCTCGGCGAGGATGCGCGCGGCCTCGCGGGCCCCCGCATCCACCGCCATGGCGCCCGGCGCTCACCTGGCCGATCGCGAGCACGATGTAGAGCACCGGGATCACGACGACGACAAGGATCCCGAGGAATTCGACGCTGGCGTCTCCCCGCTCGTTCACGGCCCCTCCACCAGGGCGCGCCCACGCACGGTCAGCCACCTCGGCCCGAGCCCGCCCACGAGGGGCAGGCGCGTGCGCACGGTGACGGTGAGGACGTCGACGCCCGCGTCGCTCTCACGTTCCACGGCGATCTCGCGGTCCTTCGCTGCCCCCACGAGAGAGTCGAGGAGTTCGCTCGTGCGGGCCCGCGCCTCGTCCTCGTCTCCTCCGAGCAGACCGCCACGGCGCGCGCCCTCGGACGCCGCGCTCACGCTCATCGTGCGCACGTACGAAGCGAAGGCCAGCTGAACGAGCAGGAGGATGACGAGGACGACGAGGCCCTGGACGAGGACCGTCGAGACGACCTCGGATCCCTCCTCAGATGCCCGCAATCGAGTCCATCGCACGGTTAAAGATCTCCACGAGACGCTCCGAGGCGACGCCCCAGATGAGGACAACGAGCGCGGCCGTCATCAGGGTGATGAGGACCCACCCGGGCACGTCGCCGCGCTCCCCGAGGGGAGCCTTCCTGAAAAAGAGCTTCTTCATGACTGTTTCCTTCCTTCACGGGGTGAAATCCAGGGCAATAAGCCCCGGGTAGAGGGCGAACATGACGGTGACGGGCAGGATGAGGAAGACGACGGGCAGGAGCATCGCGATTTCGCGGCGCCCACCCTCCTCCATGAGGGGCTGCGAGGGATCGTTCGCGCTGGTCCCGGCCTGGTCGCAGGGACCGAGGCCAGGGCGAGCCGCGCTCGATCGCCGTGGTGAGAGTGCGGCTCAGGCGCGTGAGAGCCGGGGATTCGGTGCGCCTCGACGAGGGTCGGCGAGAGCGCGCACGGAGGGCGTGCCGTTGCGGATGTGCCCGGCAGTGAGGGACAGCTCTGCGCCGAGGGGGCCTCCCGCGCACCCGGCGACGCGCTCGATTGCGGCGGGGATCGACTCGCCGGCAGCCACCGCGAGCGCGAGGAGTTCGGAGCAGTCGGGCACGGCGGCGTCGATCGCGCGCTGCCCTGGCGCGGGCACGCACGGTGAGGAAGCGGTCCATGCCAGCGACCCCGAGGAGAGTACCGACGAGCGCGCACGCACACAGTGGGATGAGGGAGGCGCGCAGGGAGGAGGCGTGGCGCGCGGCAACGAGGGCGCATGCGGCGACGAGGCCTGCAACCCCCGAGACCGCCTGGCGCAGCCGAAAGACGGACACGTCCGGGTTCATGCCGGCCAGGTCAAGCCTGCGGGCCACTGATTCGCTGGTGGATCCGAGGGAATCCAGAGCCGATGCGCTCACGCGGCGCACCCACGCGGCGAGCGCGGAGGGCGGGCGCTCCCCGCACACGCCCCCTGCGCGACGCGGTCAACGAAGGAGGGCGGCGCGGCGAGGGCGGCGGCCAGGATGAGGACGAGGCCCGCGCCGGCAACGAGGGCGACGGGCCAGGTCGAGGGCCTGCGGGATCCACGGGTTCATCGCACGCCCCCAGGTTTCTCGGGTCGGTGCTCAGGCGCCCCATGGCCTTCATGATCAGGTAGGCGATGACGCAGACGCCGGCTCCCGAGCACAGGACGGCGATACCGCCCGGCGAGTTCCACACGTGTGCGCTGGCCCCGCCTCCCGACAGGAGGAGCAGGACGACCCAGGGGCCGCGAGGCCGAGGCGGGCGGCGCCACAGTCCAGGATTGACGCGCCTCGAGTTCTCCGCGCACGCGCGCATCCTCGCGCAGCAGCGAGGCGAGATCTTGAAGCAGGCGGGTCAGGTCCGCCCCGCCCACGGATCGAGCAATGCGCAGCGCCTCGACGATGCGGTCGGCGACGGGGTCGGCGACCGTCTCTTTCATCGCGTCCAGAGCGAGCTCGAAACGGCCGTTAGCGCTGTAATCCCGCGAGAACGCGTCGAAGGCGAAAACGCACGGGGACGGGTCCCTCCTCGGCAAGGTCGCAGAGCACCTGGGGCAGCGCCGTGCCCGCGCACCCCGGACACCATGGCGTCGATAACCTCGGGCCATGCGGCCCTCACGGTCTTTGCGTGCGCGCCGAGACGGGAGACAACCCACGCGTAGGGGCAGGAACGCGACGCCGACGGAGACGATGAGGGCGACGGGCCAGGCTCCCGTGACAGCCAGGATGACGAGCGCGACGAGGCTTCCGATGGCGAGGCTCAGCGCGACGAGGCGCAGGGCGGTCAGGCCGGGGATGCGGGCACGGGACACGTCCTCGCGCAGGCGCTTCCACGGCCCCCACGGCCGCCACGCCGGAGGCGGCGCGGAACCAGGGGGACACGGCCACGACGAGGCCGATCCCGAACACGAGCCCACACACGATCGCGATCACGCCTGCCCCCAATCCAGGAGGGACGCGAGATCAAAGCCGGCGGCGGCAAAACGATCGTGCAGGTCCAGGCCGCCGGTGCCTCGGACGCACCGGCACCCATCGAAGCGGAAGATGGTGGCAGTCTCGATTCGGTTTCCTTCGACGCGCCCCGGGACCGCCATGATCTCGGCGACGTGACGCTGCCCGTCCGCGCCCCGCTCGACGTGGCACACGAGGTCGATGGACGAGGCCAGGGTCGGGGTCACGAATCCCGTCGTCACATTCTCGCCCGCCAGGAGCGGCAGGATCGAGAGCTTGTCGAGGGCCTCGCGGGCCGAGTTCGCGTGCACGGTCGCCATGCCAGGCACGCCCGCGTTAAGGGCCACCAGAAGGTCGAGGGCTTCCGGACCTCGAACCTCTCCGACGATCAGGTACTCGGGGCGCATACGCAGCGATTCGCGCACGAGGTCGCGCAGCGTAATCTCGCCCGTCCCCTCCGCGCCGGCCGGTCGCGTCTGCATCGCGACGTGGTCCCAGTTGGCCAGGCCCAGCTCGAAGACTTCCTCGCAGGAGATGACGCGGCGCGACCTAGGCAGCTCCCCCGCGAGCGCGCGCAGCAGCGTCGTCTTCCCCGCCTGCGTGCCGCCCGAGACGAGGACGGAAAGTCCCACGGCGACGGCGGCCGCCAAAAAATCCCTCATCGGAGGGGCAAGCATGTCAACCGCGACCAGGTCATCCAGGGTGCGGGCACGCTGGATGTGCTTGCGGATGTTGACGCTCCACGACGATCCCGTGACGGGCGGAATGACGACGTGGAGGCGCTCCCTCCCGCGAGCATCGCATCGACGAAGGGGCTGGACAGGTCGAGCCTGCGCCCGGAGTGGTGGAGCATGCGCTCGACGAGGGCGCGCACGTCCTCGTCGGTGAGGATCAGGCTCGTCAGCTCGGCAACACCCGAGCGGGCCACGAACACGCGCGAGGCCGCGTTGATCCAGATCTCCTCAACCGAGGGATCATCCATGAGCGACTGAAGCGGACCGAGACCGCAGATGTCGTCCATGAGATCCGCTTCGACTTATGCGCGGGCCGCGGGCAGCAGGTCGGACGCAAAGCGGTCGATGGCGCGGTGAATGAGCAAACGCACAGACCGAGGGTCTCGGGCCGCGTCAACTCCGCCCGCGGCTAAGTCCTCACGCACCCGTGCGGCGAGCGTGCGCGTCGTGGCTTTCCATCGCTGCGCCTCCTTGCTAGCAGACCAAGCCAATGTGTCGAAAGTAACAGAGTTTTTCGGAAAGGAGCAAACCCACATCCATCCAATCCTCCTGACGCCCGCGCGGGAGGCGCGCACCGCCCCAGCCGCGATACGTTAAAGGCAATGACATCCCGCAAGAGCCCCTCGAACTGGCAGCCCTGGCCACCTGCAGCCGTCCCCGGCATGCGCGTCACAGCCCTGCGCCCGCCCACCCTACAGCGACGAGCTCTCCACCGTGACCGGCATCGAAGACGCCGCCGGACACCGCTGGATCGTCACCTGCCCCCACGAGGAGGTCTCCGGACCCGCACTCGAAGCGACCTCGGCATCCTGGACCGGCTCGGCCAGGCACACGACCACGACTACATCCCCTTCGACGTGCCCCGCCTCGCAGGCCAGGTGAAGACCAGCGGCGGGGGCACCGTCTACGTCCACCGCGACCCGGGCGGCACCGCCCCCACGGACGAGGACCTCGACACCGATCCGCTGCTGCCCGCGTCCCTCGGACGCGCCCCTCGCAGCCCTGCACAACCTCCCGAGACCGTCTTCTCCTCGATCGGCCTGCCCACCTACACGGCCATCGAGTGCCGCGACCGCAACCTCGCCCTCCTCGACGAGGGCCGCCCGCGAGGTCGCCATCCCAGCCGCCCTGTGGAGTCGCTGGGAGGCCGCCCCTCGAGGACGTATCCCTGTGGAGATTCCCTCCGCACCCCATCCACGGCGACATCCAGGAGCGCTGCCTGTCCGTCAAGCGCGGCTCGCTCCTCGCCATCGGAGGCTGGACCAGCGCGCACGTCGGCGACCCCGCCCTCGACATCGCCTGGGTGCAGGCCACCGCATCCGACGCGTTCCTCGACCGCTTCCGCGAAACCCTACGGCCACGAGCGCCGCGCCACCGACCTGCACGTCTTCACGCGCCCAGCTCACTGAGCGAGATCGCGCTCGTGCGCTGGCTCGTGCACGGCCTGCACGCCGAAGACTCCTCCATCGTCGACGAAGCCCGCACGATGCTCGACGACCCGGCCAAAGACATCGACGGCGAGCCTCTGCTGCCCTCGCACGCATCCGCGATGGGGCGCGCATCTCCCTGACCCCCATTGTGTCGCCTGGCGCCTCACCGATCGAGGCCTCGGAACCCACACCGAGCGCCGCGGACAGCGACGACGACTCGACGAGCCCACCGTCCCCGTGTCGCGCCCTGCCTCCGCGCTCAGCGCAAAGCTCGCCGAGGGCGAGGTCGACCCCGCCGCCCCCACCGAGCGCCTCAGCCTCGGCCCTCGACGGCACGCTGCTGCCAACCGCGCCGCGCCGCCTCACAGACCGGCCGCCCAGGGCGCTCCCACATGACGAGACCGGGGCCCGTCAGGGTTTGCACCTGACGGGCCCCGGCCTCGTTGATTGTCGTGAAGGCGCGCGCCTCAGCGAGACTGATCATCCCCCGGGCGAGACGCTTCAAGGGCGTCGACGCGACGGCGCAGATCCTCCACCTGCAGGCGCAGGATCGCGGCCTCCTCAGTCAGGCGACGGCGATCCTCATCCGAACGCGACAGGTCCACCGAGAAACGCAGCGACAGGAGCAGCAGCACCACACCCGCCAGGAAGAACCCGAGGTTCAGCGGGACAACGACGCCCAGCTGCATCGCGCTCCACTTCAGGATCGGCGGGAAGATGGACAGCAGTGCCGTAAAACAAGGCGATGCAATACCACCACAGGCCGTAGCGTTCCTTCAGGCCCGAGTTACGCATCTTGACGAACACCATCACCAGGATGATGATCGCGAACACCAGTCCAAAGCACGTACGTGGGGGCCCATCGCGTTCTCCTCCAGCGCCCTGGGCGACCTTTCTCGCCGGGGCGCGACAGGGAGACCGCGAGGGCCATCGTCGCGCGCACCAGGAAGAGCGCCGATTTGATCGGATTGTGGGAAGGCTCACCGCCCGCGCGCGGGTGCATCTGCACACCGACCTCGCGCACGACCAGGTGTGAGCGCGCGCGATGACGAGCGCACCGATCGTGTCACCCAGGTACTCGGCCGGGTAATTGCGCGCGAACAGCGAGAGCGCACGGGGCCGTAGAGCTTGAAACCGCTGGTCGTATCGCTCAAGTGGGTGCCACACACGCGAGAGGATGGCCGAAAAAGATCCATCGCCCACTTGCGCGGGCCCCGCGCGTGGTAATCCCCCTTGCCCGCGAAACGCGAGCCGATAACGACGTCCGCATGCTCGCTCGAGGCCGTCTCGATGAGCGTGTCGATCTCGCGCGGATCGTGCTGGCCGTCCGCGTCGAGCTGGCACGCATACTCGCAGCCCATGCGCCGCGCATATGGAAGCGGCGCGCATCGCGCCACCGACCCCCAGGTTCAGCGGCAGGTCGAGGACGGCCACGCCCGCGGCGCGCGCGATGTCGGCGGTCGCGTCCGTCGACCCGTCGGAAACCACGAGGATATCCGCGAAGGAAGGCTTCTCAACCTTCACCATCTCGAGGACATCATCGAGCACCTCCTCCTCGTTCCACGCAGGATAACGATGAGCAGGCGGGACTGAACGCTGGGACGGCTCACTCAGCACCCCTCTCGCTCAAGCAGCTCGAGCAGGTACGCGCCGTAACCGGACTTGACCAGGGCTCGGCGCGCTGGCGCAGACCCTCGTCGTCAATGAAGCCCATGCGCCACGCGACCTCTTCAGGGGCACCGATCTTCGTGCCCTGGCGGGCCTCGACCGTGCGCACGAATGCGGTGGCGTCCGCGAGGGAGTCGAACGTGCCGGTGTCGAGCCACGCGGTGCCGCGCGGAGGACCTCAACCTTGAGCTTGCGGCCTCGAGGTGAGAGCGGTTCACGTCGGTGATCTCGTATTCGCCACGCGCTCGGCTTGAGGTTGCGGGCAATCTCAACCACGTCGTTGTCGTAGAAGTACAGGCCGGGCACCGCGTAGTTCGACTTGGGGTGCTCTGGCTTCTCCTCGATCGACAGCGCGTTGAACTCCTCGTCGAATTCCACGACACCGTACTCACGCGCGGGTTGGACACGTGTAGGCGAAGACGGCACCACCGTCGGGGTCAACGTGGCGACGCAGCTGCGCACCCATGCCGGGGCCGTAGAAGATGTTGTCGCCCAAGACCAGGGCGGCGCTGTCGTTGCCCACGTGGTCAGCGCCGAGCACGAAGGCCTGCGCGAGGCCCGTTGGGCTCGCGCTGGACGGCGTGGAGATGTTGACGCCGAGCCGGCTGCCATCGCCGAGCAGGCGGTGGAACGACGGAGCGTCGTGAGGGTTGTGATGACGAGGACCTCGCTAATGCCCGCCAGCATGAGGTCGACAGCGGGTAATAGATCATCGGCTTGTCGTAGACGGGGACGAGCTGCTTCGATGTCCCCAGCGTAATCGGGTTCAGACGGGTGCCCGAGCCGCCCGCCAGGATGATGCCTTTCATGTTGCCTCCGGTCTCCCGGCGCGTCCTCGTGTGGGTCGCGCGTCGTTGACAATTATCCCTATAGAACAGTATTTTTCCACAACTTTGCCCCCCGCGCGCGCCCATGGGCGGCGCACACCACCGCGGGGGTGCAGACGGTCGATAGTATTTACACGGAATGTTGCGTCCGCACAAAAACCACGCACGTAAGGAAGAACCATGGCGCCCACCGCTAAGCCCCTGGGATTACGACCACGCCGATCCCCGGCTTTTTGCGCGTGATCTGACTGTTCACGGCGATAACCGAGGCTGGTTCAAGGAGAATTGGCAGCGCGAGAAGATGGTCGCGCTGGGCTCTGCCGGATTTCGGCCCCGTGCAGAACAACATCTCGTTCAACGACGAGGTCGGTGTGACGCGAGGCATCTCACGCGGGAGCCGTGGGACAAGTTCGTGTCGGTCGCGACCGGCCGCGTGTTTGGCGCGTGGGTGGACCTGCGAGAGGGTCCTTCCTTCGGCACCGTCTACACGACGATCATCGACCCAGGCGTGGCGGTGTTCGTCCCCCAGGGGCGTGGGTAACTCCTACCAGACCCTGGAGCCGAACACGGCCTACACGTACCTGGTCAACGACCACTGGTCGCCGGACGCGCGCTACACCTTCTGAACCTGGCCGACGAGACGGCCGCCGTGGATTAGCTGATCCCGCTCGAGACGCGCCATCCCTGTCCGACAAGGACAAGGCCCACCCGCGCATGGCGGACGTGACTCGTTCCCCGCACCGGTCCCGGCGGGTCGCCGCGCGCTTGTGACGGGCGCGAACGGCCAGCTGGGTCGCGAGCTCATGCGTGCACTGCCCGAGGCCAGCTTCACGGTGACGGGCGTGGACCTGCCCGAGGTGTCGATTTCCGATGCCGAGCAGGTGGCCGCTCTGCCGTGGGGACGACATCGACGTGGTGATCAACGCGGCCGCGTGGACGAACGTCGATGGCGCTGAGACGCCCGAGGGCCGCCGCGCGACCTGGCAGGCGAACTCGACGGGCCTGGCGGTCCTGGCCCGCGAGGCCACGGCTCACGGCGTGACGATGGTCCACATCTCGACGGAGTACGTCTTCGATGGCACGCAGGACGTGCACGTCGAGGACGAGGCCCCTCGCCCCTGGGCGCGTACGGCCAGTCGAAGGCGGGCGGCGATGCCGCTGTCGCCTCGACGCCGAAGCACTACATCGTGCGCACCTCCTGGGTCGTGGGCGATGGCAGAACTTCCTGAAGACCATGGCGTCCCTGGCGGATCAGGGGCACTCCCCTCGGTTGTGTCCGACCAGGTGGGTCGCCTGACCTTCACCTCCGACCTTGCGCGCGGCATTATTCACCTGCTGACCAGCGAGGCACCGTTCGGCACCTCACAACCCTGTCTGGCGAGGGGCCGGTCGCGAGGCTGGGCGCAGGTCGCCAAGCGCGTGTTCGAGCTGTGCGGCCGCGATCCGGAAGACGTCACCGAGGTGACGACGCAGGAGTATTTCGCGGGCCGCGAGGTGGCTCCGCGCCCCTGTCCTCCGTCCTGGACCCGACGAAGATCAAGGCCACGGGCTTCACCCCGAGGATTCCTCGCAGCGTATCGACTCCTACGTCGCTTCCCTACGGAGCTGACCTCCACCATTGCAGGCGGGCCCCGGGCACCGACAGGTGCTCAGGGGCCGCTGCTATGTCCGCGCACACCCTGCGTGCGTGAGCTACGGATCCCGCCCACGTAGCCGGGGCTGCCCGCGTGCCCTCAGGGCGACGTTTTGCGAATGGAGCGGCGTATCCGGATAGGTTACAAACATCCGGATAGGTTACGAACATCCGGATAGCTTATTAACCTATCCAGATGCGCACAACCTATCCAGATGCGCACAACCTATCCAGATGCGCACAACCTATCCAAATGGGGAGCGCGGCAGAAGACTGTTGAGGCGCGCAGCCGGTTCTCCCCGAACGCGCGATCAGTGCAGCTGGCTCAGGACGTCCTGCGAACCGTCGATCTCCCGCACCTGCGCGACGAGCACGTCTGCGAGCTTCTTCGCCGCCACGTACTGCGTTGATTCGACGCCGTAGCGACTCGCGATGTCCGTCAGGCGCGCAGGGATCGTCGTGGCGCTGCCATCCTTCGATGTCAACATGTCCGCCAGGTTAAGCACCAGGAGCTCATCCGACTGGTAGTCGCTGTCGGGATCGCCGTGATGGAAGATCTCCGCCCAGTACGTGAACCCCAGGGAGCGCAGCAGCGCACCTCCGAGTTCCTCGTGCTCGGACTGTTCGCGAGCGAATTGATAGCCGACATCGTGCAGGTGCCCATCACGAACATCTCGCGGCACCTGTCGTCCGACCAGCTAAACAGGGTCCGCCCCAGCTCGGAGGCCTTCATCCCCACGCCGCGGCAGTGGCGCAGCCGGTTCCTCATCCATGCCGATTGCCGGCGTCGAGGTCGTTCATCATGCGATCCTTTGCGTGCCGTCGGCCAGATACCGCAGGAGATCCTCGAGCCTGCGACGCTGAGAATCCGCGAGGCGCAAATCGAGGACCTTGTCCTTGCGCACCCACTGGAAACCCGTGGATTCAGGTCGAGAGACACCCTCGTGGCCCCTCGGACACCCCGTGAAACACGACGGTGAACTCCTGGCGTACTTCCCCGTCGGAGTATGCGATGCGCACGTCCGGGTCCGTGTAGGTAGCCGACGATCCCAGTCACCCGCACGTCGAGGCCGGTCTCCTCGCTTGAGCTCGCGGACCGCGCACTCGGCGAGGCTTTTCGCCGATTTCGAGGGTGCCGCCCAGGGAGCGTCCAATTCCCGCTATCTCGGCGCTGGAGCATCAGGATGTGGCCCTCACGCTCGATGGCGACCGCTGCGGCGGGGACGATCGAGTTGGCGGCCGGCGCATCGGGAGCGTGGGAGTAGTCCACGCGTGTCGTCGTCAGGGCCGAGGCCAGCCAGGCCTCGACATCCGGGCCGGGGTGACAACGTTCTTGTCGTTCGTGGAGGGAACCTTGATGAAGAGGATCCGCGTCCCCCGCTTCGAGCGCTGCGCGTAGGGTCGTTCCGGGTTCAATGACGTAGAAGTCGCCCGCACGGAACTCATGCTCCTCGCCAGTGTCCGTATCCAGGTACTGCGTCCACCCGGACGGCATGTACTGGTACTCAGTGGCCTGCGTATGAAGTGCGGCTGCTCGCACGCGTCGTCGGAATAGGACGTGATCCCGATTTCGAGATCGCTCGTGTCGTAGTGAGCGACCGCCTGCGGCCGAGAGAGATTGCCCGCCAGGTACTGGCGCGACACCCTGCTCCAGCGCTTGCCGGATCTCGCCTGACGTGATGGTGGAGAACATCGTCATCGCCTCCTTGAGTCTTGTGTCGGCTCTTCCTCAGCTGACGCCTCAAGACAACTGAGACGCCGATCGCGACGACCACGCTCGCCAGGCACAGGGCGAGGACGAGACCAGAGCGAGGGAAGAGTTTCGCCCTGGTTGAGGCCGATGATGGACATCGAGAAGAAAAGAAATGATAAGCGTCGGGACGAAAAAGACCGCGGACGCAAGGTGAGAACGTGTTCGTTCGTTCTGCAGGCCTCGGCGTTTTCCTGGTTCGCGACGGCCTGGACGGACTGAGCGGTGTTCGCGAGCAGGGCCGGACGCCCGTTCGAGCAGCCGTCGGTATTCTTCGATCGTCGCCTTGAGTTCGACGACCTTGCGCGTCGCGAGGCTGCGCAGGGCCTCGTTCCCTGTCACGAGTTCGTTGACCTTGGAACGGCGTTCGAGGTTCCTGGACACCCAGGAACGCCGTCGTCTGAACTGGGAGAGCACGCCGATTTCTCGCTGGGCCCGCCTGAGGCGCTGCGTGGCCTCCTCAGAATCGTCGCTGATCATGATCTGGAAGGGCTCGTTCTCCAGAATTCAGAACTCGATCCGCCAGTTCTCGAGGTTGTATTGCTCGTATTTGATTGGGATCGAGAACGCCTCAAGGATGTCGCCTAGCGTCCGAAGGTTCGGTGAAATGCCCCCTGCCCACGGTTCAGCCATATGCCGTTGTGCGGCCAGCGAAGTGTCGAGCTGATCTGGCGAGACCGGCTGATAGATCGTGACGGTGCCGTTACCCATGTCGAAGATCCGGCACCAGCGATGGAGGGCACAGAAGCGGCTCGGAGGTGTCGCCGGAACGGGCCGGCAGGTTCTGGGTCAGCAGATCGACGCACGTGATCCTCGTGTCGTCATCGACCTGCAAGGGCACGTCTGTTTTGTCTCGCCGAGACCCGCTGAATCATCTCCCGGCATCGATGCCATCAATGCGTGAGCGACGGGCCGGTGCCATGAGCTTGTCGGGAGGGAGGAGATCTCACCGTCATGCACGCCGTCGAGCGACACTCGAGCTCATGCCTGTCGATACCGCTCCACGGGTCCTCGCGATGAGTGTGCGCGTCGATGGGTGGTACCGGTGGCCTCACCGTCGTCCAGCGGGGCAAAACGATCGGATTCTCGAACTCCATGGCCCGGCGATGCCATCCGGACAGAATCACCGCTCGTCCCATCCGCGTACTGACACTTCAGCAGGAAGCTCGCCCCGCGTCCCAAAGCTGAGGATCAGGCGCGCACGTCTTGCTGTAGGAGCTCATCGCCCGGGCACCTCCATTCGAAGTCATTGGCACGTAGTTGTCCGGCGCATGCGGCCTGAGGCCGTGGGGGACGAGACCGCTGTTTGAGATTGTAGTCGTTCGCGCAGATACCGCGCCTGGAGCGCAACATATGTGCGCGCCGCAGATAAACGAGGCCGGGGCCAGCCGCGCTGAATCGCGCAGCTGGCCCCGGCCTCGTCACGGAAAGCTCTCAGAAGTACGCCTTCATCATGGACACCAGGTCGTAACCGTAGTTCTTGGCTGCGGCCCAGCCGGTGCGGTTAGTTCTCCTGGATGCCCATGGTACTCGACCACGGGGCCGCGCCTGCGCACGTAGGTGAAGCGCGGTCGACGACCGTGTTCGCGAGCGATGCCGTGGTCACCGAGGAGTCCGCGTATGCGCGCAGGTGCTGGACCTGGGCACGATGCCGGTGCGCACGTCCGGAAGGAGGCACCCTTCGCGCCGCCGCCGACCGCGCCGATGCCGGAGTAGTTGTACTGGCTGACGGTCACGTCGCCGCCGAATCGCAGCCAACCCGTCTCCTTCATGGCCCGGACGAAGACCAGCTCTGGGGGACAGCCCTCAGCCACGGCCTCGTCGTAGACGATGGACGCAAAAGTCGCGGATCGTCGGCGCACCGCCGGCGGCCAGGGCGCTCGGGTAGCTGTAGCCGGCCTGATCCCAGGCCTCTTCCATCGCGTCGATGATCTCCAGAACGCGAGCGGTGGGCGCGCTCGTAATGAGGCGCTGACCGGACGCGTTCGTGACGGAGAAGCGCCGCGCGAGGGCCGATCGGGAGGCTGCCCGAGCGTCGCTACCATCCGCGTAGCCGAGCCACGCACCGAGAAGCGAAGGCGGATGACGTCCTCAACGATGACCGTGCCGTCGCCATGGCACCCGAGTTCGGGTCCAGCCAGTACCAGGCGCCGTCCAGAGCCAGCCGGTGGTCATCGCGCCGGAGGAGTTCAGGTGGTACCAGGTGTCGCCCACCTTGGTCCAACCGGTCACCATGGCGCCGTCACCGTCCAGGTGGTACTCACTTGCCGCCGTCGAGGAGCCAGCCGGTGACCATCTGTCCGCTGGGTCGCATGTAGTACCAGCGGTTGTCATCCTCAGTCAGCTGCCAGCCGGTGAGCATGCGCATCGTCCTCGAAGAGGTACCAGGCGCCATCGACGTTGGCCCAACCGATAGCTGCCGCGCCGTTGGAACGCAGCCAGTACCAGTCGTTGCTGTCCTTGGGCCAGCCGGTGACCATGACGCCGTCAGCGTTCATGTAGTACCAGGAGCCGGCGTCCTTCACCCAACCAGTGGCCAGTGTCACCGTCGGGACGCAGGTAGTACCACTTGCCGTCTTCCTGCTTTCCAACCCGTCACCATGGCGGTGGAGTCGTCGAAGAAGTAGCGGCGTCCGTTGATGGTGGACCATCCGCGGATGGTACGTTCGTCCGGAGCCGGCCCAGTACCAGCGGCCGCCGGTGGAGAACCAGCCGGTGCTTGGCCGTGCCGTTGGAGATCAGCTCCAGGAGTCGCCGGCTGCGCGCCGGGCGCCTATACTCAGCCCGTAAGCTCGCGCGATGCCGGTCGCGTCGGCGATGCCGAGGAGCGCACGAAGCTCTCGTTTGTTGTGCAGGAGGGCTGCGTCCGAGGCCGACGTGACGAACGCATGCTCGACGATGATGCCGGCTCATGTTCTCCGCGGGCCTGGCGGATGATCGCGTAGTAGTCGCCGGTGGAGCCGTCCGGGTAGTCGTAGTAGGGATTGTCGCGTGTCTTGATGTTGCGGTCAGCCATGCCCGAGGCTGGTGAGCTGCTCTGGATGGCGTTGGACAGGGTACGTCCCGTGCGTGGGTGCCGTAGTTGCCGAGGAGGAGTTCGGTACCAGACCTCCGCGCCCTTCGCGATGTGGCGCGCCCGAGTTGAAGTGATGGAGACGAGGGCGTCCGCATCCGCCGCAGCTGCCATATCGACGCGGCTCGACAGGTCGGCGCTGGTGTTTTTCCGAGGGACGAGTGTCCGTCGTGCGGGTCATCGACGACGCGCACGCCGTCGTAGCTTTCCAGTTCTTCCTTCAGTGCCAGCGAGACCGCGAGGGTCAAGTCCTTTTCACGCAGGTTGTTTGCGACTCGCGCCGGGGTCCGGAGCCGCCGTGCCCGGGGTCGATGGCATCGATGACCTGCTGCGTTGCGCGGGCGGCACGAGGCCGCTGCGGCTGCGCCGAGGCCAAGGTGAGCCCGGCGACGATGGTCCTCCACGAGAAGCGCATAGTGATCCTTCAAGTTGCTGATGCTGACAGTCGTGAATGTAGGTACTTACGTGATTGTAGGTACTTATGTTGTAACTGTAAACATGAAAAAGTAGTTACCGCACAAACTCGCACAAACAGAAACGATAGCTGCATGTGAGACGAGGCCGGGACCTCTCGAGGCCTACGCGAGCGCCGCTCGAACCACCGCTGCCGCCGCAGCCGAGGAGGATACGACCGATCGATGCTCGCGGACCCAGGCTCGCACCCCTCGGGCCCCGCCCAGCGACGCGCCGACGCGAGGGCACGCTGTGGCCTCGGCAATCTCATCGACGTCGAGGCCGCACGCCACCCCCGGCCCACCTCGCGAGCTGGCCTGTCCGCCCCGCGAGATGACGGGAGTGCCCTGCGCGAGGGAGGCGAGGATCTCGTCGGGTAGGGCGGTCGTATCCGCCCGGACGCAGCGAGGCGAGTTGCGGAGGCTCGCGCCATCCACCGATCCGCCTCCTCAGCGCTGACGGCAGGGATCATCTCGACGCCGGCTACGCCGCGCGAGGCGTCGGCGAGGGCATCCCATCCACTCCCCTGCCCCACGAGACACGGGCGCGCGTCCCCGAGCCGCGCTCGCGCACGCTCGAAGGCGTCGACGAAGATCCGGAGCCAGCCACTGGGCGACCGTGCCCGCGTGAGACGAAGACGGGACCGTCGCAGGCGGGGAATCCCTCGGGGGTGCCGGCACACGGCGTCGGGCACGCGCACCCGTTGGGAACGACCGTAACGTCCCGCGCCCCAGGGTCACGGGCGCGGCGCGCAACCCCATCGGAGACGGCGATGACGCGCCGGGCTCCACGCAGCGCAGGACTCCAGCCCCGCGACCGTGCGCACGACGAGGCCGGGCACGCCCGCGAGGCGCGGCGGCGTCCGGAGACGATGTCGGCGCAGTAGTAGACGTAGAGAATGCGGCGCACTGCAGGCGATGCGCACGGCGGCTCCGGTCGTCGGCGGGGCTCGGAGACGACCACGTCCGGGCGGGGGCCGGCCAGCAGCCTGGCGACAAGCGGGACGTCGAAGACATTATAGGAGACGTATCCGCGCACCGCTCCCGTGCGGTCGCGCAGGACGGGGCGCGGCGCACGCTGATGAGGCTGCCCCCTCCCCGGATCGGCGTCACCGTCTGCGGATTGACGGGCATCGCGGGCGACGGAGGGAGCCAGGCGCGAAGTGAGGACCTGACCCTGTCGCCGCCTGCGGCGAGCGCGGGCGAGTGCCCCGAGGCGCAGCGCGGCGGCCGTCGGTTCAGCGTAAAGGTGCGGGTCGCCAGAGTGACGCTAGCATGCGAGGGCGCTTCCCCGCCGATCGTGATGCGCGGCGTGCCGGCCCAGGCCTCGGGCGAGGTGATGGCGCGGCCGTCGACGAGGAGGCGTACGCCGGGCAGATCGGCGGGGCCAGGTCCCGGTAGGCGGCGTGGTCGGCCTCGGACGATGGCGACGTCCACCGGCTCGCCGAGGTGGTACGCGTCCCACCCGAGGCTGCCAGCTCATCATCGGAATACAACGGACGTGCACGCTCACCTGCGCCCCGGCCTCGCGTAGAGCGCTGGGTGACGCCGAAACGCCGGAGAACGCGGTTTTCGCGGCCACCGCGGTAGGCCGCGCCCAGGACCGCGACGCGACCGTCCAGAGACCCCAACAGGGGAGGCGCGCGCGACGGACCGCGTAGGCGGGCATGTCCGCGTTGGCGGCGCGGGCTGCGGACACGACGGTCGCATCCGGGTCGCCGGCCAGGTACAGGCGCGGGTGAGACGGGGATGCAGTGGCCACCGACCGCGATGCCGGGCCGATGGATATGCGAGTAGGGCTGGGAACGCAGGCCTCGATCACGCGCGCGACGTCGATGCCGGCCGCGTCCATGTGCGCGCGAACTGGTTGGCCAGGCCGATGTTGACGTCCCGGCAGGTGGTCTCGGCGAGCGGCCATTTTCGGCGGCCTCGGCCCCACCCATGGGCCCACACGCCGTTGGGGCGCGGCAGGTCGTCGCGCTGATCGAAGGAGAGACGGCCTCAGCGGAAAGACGCCGCGCGCCTCGCCGGATTCGCGCAGGCCCCCACGAGCTTCGGGTGGCGGGGCCAGGTCGGCGAGACGCGGCCGGTGAGGACCCGCTCGGGCGAGACACCACGTCGAATCGCGACCCTCGGTCAGGCCGGAGACCTCCTCGATGAGGGGCTTATCGACCGCGCGTCGTACCCACGGGCAGGGTCGTTTTCGTGGGAGACGAGGGTGCCGGGCGTGAGGTTGGCCGCCATGGAGCGGTGGCGGCGTCCATGATGCGGAAGTCGAGGGGCGCTCGTCATCGACGACGAGGGCACGACCATGACGACCGCGTCGGCGCTCGGGGATCGCCTCGGCGTACTCGGTCGTGGCGCAGGGAACCGGAGGAGACAAGCGGGGCAGGTACTCGGCCAAGTGCGCCTCGCCCGAAAGGTTCGACCTCGTTAGTGAGGGGCACCACGCGAGGGGTTCACGTCCACGCCGACGACGGTGTGCCCGCCGCGCGCCAGTGCACCGCCAGCGGCAAACCGATCTTGCCCATGCCGACGACCGCGATGCGCATGCGGCTCCTTTCCGTCTCCGGCCTCGTTGTTTCCCCTCCAGTGTAGCCCCTGCCCCACCTACAATGGGGGCGTGGATCGCGCTCAATCCTGCTCTACCCGTCGAACCTGGCCTCGCCCGGTCGCCTGGTGAAGATCGCGCGTTCGCTGTCCCCCGCTTTTCTCGCGCACGTCGTCCAGGATCGATCAGACGAGCTCCCCACGGACGAGGGCCGTGGCCCCCACCGTGCGCCTCACGCGGATCCGGGCGCGTCCCTGGGTGCACCCTAGGCGGTCCGAGGGTCGTCGTGGCGTGGGGTGCTCGCGTATCGGCGGTTCGCGGGCAGCGCGCGTGCGGCCGTCTCCGCGCAGAACATCTTCCTACTGCCCCTGGCGCACGCGTTGGCGCGGCGCACGGGCGCCGTGTTTGCGGTATAACGCGCACGAGTTGGAGACGGAGACGGTAGGGTCGGCGGGTACTGCGCGCCAGCGCCTCCAGCGCGTCATTGAGCCGCCGCTATATCCACCGCGCGGACGTGGCTGTCCGTGGTCAACGAGGTCCGATCGCGCGAGTGGTACCGCGAGGCCTACCCGGGCGTGGAACCCGTCGTCGTCACGAACGCTGACGGGCGCGCGGAGGGTGTCATCGACCTGCGCGCGCGCAGCTGGGGATCCCGGAGGCGGCGCTCCTGTACGCGTATCGGGCCACCTGGGCGGGCGCAGCCGGCCAGGTGGTTCTGCTGCGCTTTTGGGCGTGAAAACGAACGCGCACGTGGTCTTCGTCGGAGCGGGCGCGCTTTCCCGAGGTCGAGCGGGCTGCGACGACCCACCCGAACATCCACCGCCTGCCTCCCGTGGAACCGGACGGGTTACTGGCCGCTGACGCGCGGGGCTGGCGTGGCGGCCAGGCCCCATCGAGTCCGGGTGCCGCTCGCACCGCACGTCCACGCCCAACAAGATGATGGAGGCTTTCGCGGCTGTGCGGCGCTGTGTTCTCCCCGTCCGGAGGCCCGCCGGTACCTGGGCGATCAGGCGCGACACGGCGTGGGTGCTGGAGGATCCGGAGCGTGGACCTCGTTTGTGCGTTGGAGTCCATCACGCGAGAGGACATCGGCTTCCTTCACGGCTCCCGCGATCCCCACCTGGGAGGAGGGGCCTCGCGCCTGCAGAGAGGCCTTCCACGAGCGAGCTCCCGGCCGCGCGAGCGTCATCATCGATAGTTCCCCAAAATCTCGCACGTAATTTGGGTTCACCTAGCTTTTCGCCGCATTCCTAAAAATAGCAGAACATCAAGGCTTTTTAACCCTGCATGAAATGGACCACATGGAAATTACGTGCGACTGGGGGAGGTATGTCAGGAGGCGACGACTGTCGCCTGTTTCACTGGGCGTTTCACGAGGGCCCACAGGCGTTTCACAGGGCCCACGGGCGTGTCACGAGGCCGACGGGCGTTTCGTCGTGCCACGTCTACGCCGCCTCGGCCGCGCGCGCGCGCGGCTCGTAGGCGCGCGCCGTCAGGACAGCCGCCGCTGAGGAGCAGTGCGCCAGCAGCGCAGCGCGAGGGCCGCCCAGCACGGCGACCGTAGTCTCCACGCCGTAGGGGCTGCACGCGAGCCAGTCAGCGGCGCTACGCAGTACACGCACGAGGCGGCAGTATGCGGCGCTGGACGGTAGGTCGCGACGAACACGTTTGAGAGCGGCGAGGTCGCGACTCGTGAGGCTGGCCAGGGGCCAGGGAGGCGCGCGAGTATCCGGTCAGCCTCCCCAGCGCGCGCGCCCTGAACACGAGAAGATCGCGGGCTGGACTTCCACGCGAGCAGGGCGGCCACGGGATCGAGCATGCCAGCGCACTGCCGCCGACCCGGCACTGACGACGCGTGCCATCTCACCGGGAGGGGTGGTGCGACAGGCGCGCGGCAGGTGCACCTGCGACAGCGCCCCGGCGATGAGGGCGACCGCCTGCAGGGCCAGCCACGCCATGTTGAATTGGCCGAGCGAGGCCACAGATACACGTGGCGATGAGCATCAGGATCGCACTCCGTGCGCGCGCCGTCGACGACGACGTTAGCACACGAGGGCCATCTATGCGGTAGCGCGAGGCCACCTCGCGCAGGTCAGATCTCAGCCTCGCGCTTGCGCGCGTCGCAGAGCACGCCGACAGGTAGGCGACGGCGAGAGCCCCTGGTCTGCGATCGTCGCCCCACTCGCCGCACCCAGGCCACCGCCAGCCAGGAAACCACACGCCAGCAGCTGCGCCGCCGCGATCCCGAGGGCCGCACGTGACGGAGGAACTCGCGATTCGCCTGGAAAGCGCTCGGTAGCGGGTCAGCTGCAGGGAGCACACTCGCCCCTGCGCCAGAAACTGGACGGACACGCCGACGGCGAGCAGCCAGCCACTGCGAGCGCACGCTTCCGTGGTGCGCCGCTCACCACAGCAGCCATGCGGCGGCCGCAAGTCAGGGGTGTGCCAGGGCGGAGGCGACCAAAGACGCAGCGCGAGGCCAGGCGGGCCAGGGAACAGGCCAGAGGCCTCGTCGGGGGCGGGCGGGACGATGCTGAGGTCGAGGCGGGCACCGCGGACGGCGGCGCCCAAGCGTAGCGGCGGACGATGGTGCCCAGGCACCCCAGGTCCGTGTCCGCGTAAATGCGGGCGATGCCGATCTGGGGCGACGAAGGCGATGACTTGGGCGGAGGAGGGTGCCTGCCGAGGAGGAGGTGAGCACCTGCGCGAGGACGCCTGAGCGGGCGGGAACGGGCAGGTGCGCGTTCGTCATGGACCCACTGATCACCTGCGCGGTCGCCCTAGGATGGTGGCATGCCATCACCGATCCGCGCCTGCCCTCGGGTGAGACCTCGTGAGGGTCGCGGACGAGAGGGAACTCGCTGGTTCGACCGACTGCCGCGCTTCCCGCATCGCCCACTCGCGATGCCGGAGCTCGATTGGCGGGTCTTCACGCTCGCGGCGCTGCATCGCCGATCCGGCCCACGCGATCCCCATCGGACGAGCGCGCACCCCGCGCTCTTGGCCGCCCCTCCCCGTCTCGCGTGGCCGCGCAGGCGCGAGGCCTGGGCCAGATGCGCCGCGCGGTCGCCATCCCGTGGCACCCGGACGTTATTCACCAGCATCAGGCGACGTGGTCAAGCTGGCCGCCGTGCCGCGCTGGGACAGGAGCGCCTCGTGGTGACGCTGCACGGCGGGGATGCCTACCGGGAGGCTCAGAGCGGCGCGGGGCCGCGTGGAATGCGCGCAAACTGCACTGGCCGCCTTCGAGGCCGCTAAACCGGCGCAGCTGGCTCGTCTCCCGCTACCCTGGCGGACGTCGCATTGGAAGCAGTGCCGATCCGCGCGCCTAAGCGTGCACTATCAGGCGCGGATGCCGACTGGTGGACGCCCGCCCCGGTACACAGCAGAATCCCGCGAGGAACGCGTGGTCCTGTTCGTGGGCGCGCTCCAGCCGCCTCAGGGGTGAGACGACCTGGCGGGCGTCAGCGCACGCTCGTGGGGCATCGCGCATCGCCTCGTGCGCTCGTCGGAGACGGGCCGCTGGAGGCTGAGCCTGCGCGTTCGCGCGCGCAGCAGCACGTGACGTTCTGCAGGACGGCTGGATCGAGGGTGCGCGACTGGATGCGCCGCGTCCCGTCCTCGTCCCGCACGAAGCCGACGCAGGGCGACGGGAGCGCCGCCGAGACTCAAGCTGCCTCGAGGCGCAGGCGTGCAGGCGTTCCGTCATCGCGCCTATTCCACGGGCGGGACGCCGGAGATGATCGCTCCGGGGCTTCACTCCTCACAAGGAGCGCTCACCCGGCGTCCTCGCCCGTGTCCATCGACTGAGTGCCTCGGCACACGAAAGTCGGCGGACGAGACGCGCGGATCGCGGGCGGCGTGCCGGGCGTGTGACACGCGGGCAGCTCGCTGCGCGGATCGTCGGATCAGCTGCGCGAAACCTACGCCGACGTGACCCGCGTTAGCTGCCGCGCTCTACAGATCGACGGAGCGCCCGGACGCTGCCGGAGTGCAAGATGGCCTCGACGACGCGCAGGTTGTCGAGGGCCTCGTCCATGGTGACGTGCTCGGCACTCCACGCCGAGGATCGCGTCGCGGAAGCGCTCGTGTTTCGAGGGCGAGGGCTCGCGCTTGCGAGGGGCGTGACGTACGACCCGCTCCCTCGCTCACCCCCGCGGAAGGCTGCGATGGCGTCCCCACTGCGGGCGCGTTGGCCGTTCGCAGAAGAGTCCGTCCCCCATCGCGGTGTTCGCGACGAGCGCGTCGCGCGTCACGATCGTCGCGGTCCTTGTAGTCAGCCAGTTGACGAGGTGGAAGTTGACGGGGACTGCCACCCGCAAGGACGCCCGGAGGCGACCATCATGTCCTCGTGCGGCACGAGCGCGCGCTGGACGATACGTCAGCGTAGCTGCCCGTGGGGGCACCCGCCACCCGGCAGCCAGGTCCACGTCGTGCGTGCCAAGTCTGACCACGCCAACGTCGCCGATGCGGGCGGGCAGGGCGACTGGCGGCGCGTCGCGATCTGCCTCGATCTCGCCGAGCTGGCCCTGGGCGATCCGCCGACGCATGTCGATGAGCGCCGGGCTGCAGCGCTCAGCGTAGCCGACGGCGCCCGGCAGTGCCCGCGCCGCGAAGGCGTCGCGGATGTGGCGGCCCGCCTCACGCTCGTGGCGAGGGCTGTCGAGGGTGTGCACCCCGGCCTCCGGCGAGCACGCGCCTGCAGCTCGTGGGTGGGCGGTGAGGCGCGGCGGCGATCGCGGCGTCGATGCCGGCGCTCGATGAGTTCCTCGACGCCGCCTGGGCGGCAGGTCGCCGCGACGCCGAAGCGGTCGCCGCCCGGATCGGCGAGGGCGACGAGCTCACGTCGCGCGCGCGGTGGCACGAGCGTTGCGCACGTGGTGTCGGCCCATCGAGCCGATGCCGAGGATGCCGGGCGAATGCTGTCGCGTGAGCCGCTTCCGCGAGGCGCGTTCACGGCGTGCGCAGTTCGTTCCAGCTCGCCGGGTGTGAGGGACGGGTGATCGGCAGGGACAGGACCTGGTCGGTCGGCGCCGCGTGTGGCCGGCAGCTCCGCATCGTCGGGGGCGTAGCGGGCGAGGGAGGGCAGCTCGTGGTCCGGGATCGGGTAGTAGACGCCCGAGCCGACGCCGTATTCCTCGCGCTGCGGCGGCAAAACCGTCGCGGTCCTACTGCCCACGCGCGGAATGCGTGCTGGTGGTGAGGGATGCGCGGCACCGGGCGCGACGTGCTGCGGGACGGTGACGCCGCGCAGGTGAAAGCGCCCAGGAGGCGGCGTTGTCCTGGCGCGCGCGGTCCACGCGCCGACCTTGGTGAAGTTGCACGCGCCCGACGCCCGCGTGGATGTCGGTCATACGGTTTGGCATGGAGGCCCCACGATTTCGCGTTGGCGTAGCGCGTCTCTGCATGCCTGGGTTGCGCGCGAGGTTTCTGCCACTGCGGATGACGCCGGGGGTCGGCAGAGGTGAGCCATGCCGCCCTCGCCGCTGGTCGCGTATGTTTTCGTCGGGTAGAAGGAGAAGGCCGCGAAAGTTCCGGGAGCCGGCCGCGCGCCCGACTGAGCTCGCGCGTACACTGGGCGGCGTCCTCGAACCATCAGTCCGTGTGCATCAGCGATCGCGGAGGGGCGTCCATGAGGGGCAGGAGGCGGCCCAGGGTTGCACGGGCATGACAGGCGCGATGCGCGTGCGTGATCGCAGCCTCGGCGGCGGCGGGCGACAGCGTGAAGACGTAGGCGGGTCGGTGTCAGCAGACACAGGGTGCGCCCGTGATAGCAACCAGATTCGCGGTGGCCGCGAGGTGAAGGGGACGATGACCTCGTCGCTGACGTCGGCAGCGAGCGGTGGGTGCGGGGCAGGGTCCCCAGGTGACCGCAACTGCCGGTGCGCAGGCTGGGGCTGCTGGGCACCTCTTCCGAAGGCGCGCCTGGGGACCACGGGCGATCATGCCCATGCGCGGCAGCTGCGACCGCGTCGATCTCCTCCTCGCGATGAGCGGACGTGCGGGCGGGATGAACAGCTGCGTCACTGCTGGTCCTCAGGGTTTGGTCGGGCATCTCGGCGTCATGTGGGGACGAGGCTAGGGTCTCCTCGGGCATGGGGCACCGTCTCGGCTCGACGCCGGCGTCGGGCCGGGCACACCCGTGCGTTCCACGGCCTCGCTGGCGGTGTCGTCGGCGGCCACAGGGGCACCGGCCTCGCCGACCCACCCGACGCGGCGCGCGGGACGCCGCGACAGGCGCGTAGGGGGCAACGTCTGGTGCTGAGCGCTTTGCGCCGCCGACCGAAACCACGCGCCGATGCTGGGGCGCACGGCGCAGTGGCTTTCTCCACGCTCAAACGGTGGCATCGACGCGCGATCCCAGTCGCTCGCGCTCTTCGGTGCCGTCGGCGTTGATCGCGCGAGGCGTGGTCGTTCGTCAAGACGGCCGCGGAACCGACAAATACGCCGTCAGCGAGGAGGCCAGGCTCGTAGACGAGCGCGTAGTTCTGGATCTTGCGGCGCTCGGCTCTCACCTTCACGCCGATGTAGGCGCCACGTCGACGATCGTCTCATCGATACGCGTCCTCGCGCAGGCGAGTGCCAGACGCGCGCGCGCTGGGAGCGACGATCGCGCTGGGGCGACATCGGCGCTGGGCTCGATCACTGGGTCTCCCTGTCGTTTGTCTGCGTGCGCGCGTGTGCGCATCAGGCCGATATGCCGGATACCCACTATAGGCTTTTTGTCGGTATGCGGTGACACTGGTAAATACGGCTCCGGCGTGGTGTTGATCGCATTGCAACAGGCGTCGTCATCAGGGCGTCGTCGCGAATCGCACCTTTCCGCGTGTCTCGTCGTTGATGATGCTTCGACGAACTGCTGCATCGCCCGCATGGGCGCTACCGCAGAACACCCGCTCAGCCTCGGGCGGGCGCTGCCCTCAAACCGGATTCGATGCGGCCCTCGCCGCAGGGCGCGATACATGGTCGTGCTGACGCCGACGTGGCACGACCCCGCCGAGGCAGCGCAGCAGTCGACAGGCACGCCGGGAGAATCTCGCGTTCACTCGGCTCGTTTCTGTCGGGTTCCCCTCCTCGGCGGGTAGGGTCAAACGCGCCATGCTGCGCCTGGGCAGCAGGTGGCCAGCTGCGCACGGGCTTGGATCTCACGGACACGCACAGCAGGCTGCGCGCGAAATCCGCCGACGCCCTCGCCCACGTGCGGCATCACCGCGCGCATGGCCCGCACGCCTCGCAGATCGTCTCCCAGCTGGGCTGCGGCCTGCAGTGCCGAGCGCGGTGACGATTTCCTACCGCGGACTACTCGCGGGCGAAGGGCCAGCCTCTGCCAACTCCATCAGCATCGTCGTCGACCTCGCGTTACGGGACGATGAGCGCCTACCTCGCCATGCGTCCTCCTGTATCGCGCTCACCGCGTGGTGGCTGGTAGCGGTGTCCCTCGGCCTCGTCCTAGCGTTGCGCCGCATCAGCATCGGGCGGTCGTCGCCGCTGCCCGCCGTGGCGTCCTCGTGCCTCGCTGGCCAACACGGCGCCCGTACAATCAGCGTTGAAGGCGAGGGGTCCAACCTGATCGTCTGCAACCTCGTCATTGCGTTGATCGCGCAGATGACCGGCTATCGACGTGAGGCCCGCGCCGAACGCGCCCGCGCTGGCGGGCCCTCGCCTGCCACGTCTTCACCCGACGATCCGGAGGACGCCCGCACCGAGACAGCCAGCTCACGCTGATGGGCGGTGGAACGCCGCTAACAGCCCTGCTGCCGGCAACCGCCAGACGCGTATGATTTGATGATGGTAACGTGAGATCTGCGACCGATCCAGCACTCGGCTTCGTCAACTTTGGACCTTCGGCCTCCTGCGCAGCGCGCTCGCCGTACTCCTGGCCGGGGTCCTGTTCGTCGTGTCCTCCGCAAACTCGTCTACCAAGCTATGGTACTCAGTTCGCCAACCGCGTCGTCAGCATCGGCACCACCGCAGGCAAGGCAGAACAAGAGCAACCTGACTCCTTCGAAGGCCGCGCCATCCATCCTCGTGGTCGGCACCGGCTCGCGTAACAGCGCCAGCGGCAGGCTGGGTGCAGGCGACGCAGATGACGGCCTGGCCTGCGCAACGACTCGACGATGGTAGTTCGTCGCGCGGACCGCCCGCGTGCAGATCGTTTCATCCCCGCGATACCGTATTGGACATCGGCGTGTAAGCACCGCGATGGCACCACCAGCGAGCCGACACGGACATGTTCAATAACGCGCGATGGTCTGCGGCGCGAACGGTGAATGAAGGGCATCAGCTGGCATCGCGATGCGTGCGTTCGACATCAGAAAAGCTCAGCATGCCGTGACGCCTTCGCGAATTAATTGATTTTGCTGGCTTTGTTAACGCCAGTCGATGCGCTCCGGCAGCATCTGGTTTAACATCCCGGGACATCGTGACGACTCTGCCGGGCTCTACATCGACGCAGGCTGCTGGGCTATCGGGCACTCACTCGCTGGCCTACATGCGCTCGCGTGAGGTCAGGGCGACGGCTCGACATCTCCCGTATCGGCCGCCAGCGGTTCCGCGATGCGCAGGCTGCAGGACAAGAACTACGTGACGGTTGGCTCGCTCATCAGCTTCCTGCAGGCCGCGATTTCCTCCGTGAACGTGTCCCCAACTAGGCAACGCCAGCTCGGACGCGTCCCTCCTCACATCAATGTGCTTGCAAGGCATCGACCGTTCCAACGGCCAGTTCATGACGATGCCGGTCGAGGAACCTCACGGGATCGAACCGCCGCATCCCTCCGTCGATGGCGCAGCATGGAACGCCCTGAAGAACGACCAGGCTTGCCGTTGAATTTTGTCCGGACGGCAACGGCGCGCGCAGCTGGTGGTGCCCGATCCGACCGCGACGACGAAGCTCGTGACGCCCTCCGACGCAGGCTCGACGACCGATCCCGGCTCGGAGAGACCTACAGATAACGAGCGGTCCCGCGTCCGTGCAGATAACGCGGCACGAACGAGGCTTCTTAAGCAGACGGCCGCTACCTGCCGCGAAGGTTAGCCAGGCACTACCCCTCGTTTACGCCGGCCCGAAACGGCAATCCGCATCCGATGACGCCCACGTCGTTGGTGAGGAGGTGGGTAGCGCGCCCTCCCCTCGGAGGCTCTGGCCCCACAGATGTGGAGGATCTCGGACGACGAGGCCGCGGCGGCTCGCCCGCTGATGCTTACCGCTGGATCAGCCGCAGAGGACTCAGTCGATTTTCCGCGCGCCCCGGCCCAGCAGCCGCCGTCGTTCCCGCCGGCCTGCCGCGAGCCTCCGTCACCGCGCGGGTTCCAGCCGTTCGTCGAGCGCGCGGGCGCGTATGCCCGTCCAGACAGCAGGCCTCATCAGGTGACGATCAATCGACTAGGCGTACCCTTGCCTCGGCTTCGTGCCGGTCGCTCCCACCAGCTCCTACCACGAAGCGGCGACGCAAGCGCCACCCAATCCTGAAGACCCTGTGCCTGTTCCTGGTCCTCATGATCTCATGAGACTGGATTCCTCATGTGGGATGCCAACACGAACATGGGCGCGTGAGCGCCTGTCGAGACCGCCGACACTCCGGGCGACCTACCTGCTCGCGGGTTCGACTCGCGCGCCGGCAGTGCGTCAGGATGGCTTCCAGCGACTCGAACGCGCCGGCTCGTCATGCGCGTCGCCCCAGACGGGCAGAAGGTCGCACTGTCGATCACGTGACACCTATGGAGATCCCGGGCGTCGGCGCAGGGGACCGAATCAACGCCTCGTACCCTGCAGCGACGCTGTGCTCATGGGACGTCAGGCGAGCTAGCGCCACGGTCGATCGCTTCGTGCAGTCGGCATGGGTGCCGTGCCCGACATGGTGGACGCCGTCGGCGGGGTCAGCGCTGCGGCCAGCGACGCGGACGACCAATATTCCGGCCTGAGGTGGACCGCCGGCTGCCACACGGTGGACGGCACGACCGCGCTGATTCTAGCGTATGCGCCAGGACCCCGAGGGCGACATCAGCCACTGGCTTGTCAGCGTCAGGTGATTCGAAGGTCATTTCCTCCGGCAGCCCTCGACCCTCGTTAATCCCGTGAAGACCTGCGCGTGGGCGCACTCGGTTCGAGTCCTTCACCATCGACGAGATTCCTCAGTCATGACGGTCGCGTCGCTTCATTAGCCATGGGCGCTGCGCGGCGCCTCGTCGAATCAGATGATGGGCGTGCCCCCGATCGAGTCGCTGAATTTCGACGAACGCCGGACTTCATGATCCTCCTGCGCGACACGACGCGGACGACTTCTTCGCCAGCTTCCGTGCGGGCGCAGCCACAGCCGACCTCAATCAGGTCGACGGGGTCTGGTGCCCTCCACCCGCCCCAATAAAGAGCGACAGGTAAGCTCCGGCCTCGTTCCGCTGTCAGGAACAGGGCCGGAGAAAATCCAAACGCACGTGCTCAGGGCCGGGGACGGTGATTGGGCGCGGACCCGCCTGCCAGCCTTCCACGCGGAGGTGGGGATCTCATCGAGGCCGTTGTTGGCCTTCAGCCCGGGTCCACGCCGATGGACAGCGGGTCGCCGATCGAGCAGGCGGGTCGCCGCGCGTGATGGCTCTCGACACAAGGAAGTTCCAGCCGATGACACAGCGCAGGCCTTCGATGATCTCGCGCACGGAGATTGCCCAGGCGAATGCCCACATTGTGGGTGTGGTGGTCGAACGGCCTCGGCGAAGCACGTCGAGCGCGATGTGACCTCAGCGGGTCAGGACGTGGATGTAGTCGCGCACGCAGGTGCCGTCCGGGGTGTCATGACCGGTGCCGAAGATCGCGGCGCTCTCGCCGCTCGATGCGGTCGAGAACCATGGATCAGGTTCATGGCCCGGGGTCGGCCAGGTCAGGCCAGCCACGGCGCACAGCGTTGATGGCGCAGGCCGATCCACTTCGGAGCCAGGCGCGCTCGCGATTGGCCATCATCCACTCCTTGACGATCAGCTTGGTTTCGCCGTAGGGTTGATGATTGTCCAGCCATGTCCTCGGTGACGACCTCGGCGGTGGGGATGCCGTAGACGGCGGCGCTGAGGAGGAGAAGATCATCTGATCGACGCCGGCGTCCTCCATGGCGGCAGCACGTTAAGCCATGCCGCCGATGTTCTACTGGTAGTACGGGCACGGGGCGTGCGACGGACTCCGCCAGGCTGCTTACGGGCAGAGAAGTGGATGATGTGACGGCTCCTCATCCACCATGAAGTTGGAGACGGAACAGGCTTCATCGGTATGACATCGCGAGGCAGACCAGGGGCGTGTCCACGAGCCTGGCACGGTGGAAAGTGGACAGATCATCGGCTGTTGACGACGTGATCCCGCGCTGGCGCAGGGGCGGACAGCATGCGCCGATGTGGCGCCGCCTGAGAATGCTCATGGCTTCAGGATACGACGCGCCGCCCCTCGTGGCTACGCGCGGGGCGTTGTGCGTGCGCTCGCGCCTGGGAGACGCGCGCTGGGCGAGGACCGCTGCGCCGCCACGTCTCGAAGGTCCTTCTGAAAGTCGTGCGCATCGAGGCGCGCAGGGTCTCGCGCGCGCTCGCCCGCCGGTCTCCGGTTGGCTGCGCCGCGGTAGCGGGCCCGCGTTGCGCGCGCCCGCGATCGAGACGGTCGCGACGGAAGCACGCCCGCGGGCATCTGGTCGATGGAGTGCAGAGTCGACACCGTCGAGGTGCGCTTGAGGCACAGGCGCGCTGATGACGGGCAGCCCGGTGAGTAGCGGCGAGCATGCCGCAGGCGCGCTCCACGGCTCCGGCAATGATGACCGCGCAAGGCCGCGCTAGCGAGGCGGATCGCCGCGACGGCAAATCATGCTCCGGCATGACGGTGGGCGGAGACCACGCCGACCTCGCAGGCGATGCCGACTCGGCGAGCGCGCGACGGCCGCTTCCATCGTGGGCGACCGGAGGTCGAGGCCCATGACGACGCCGCGAGCGGAAGGGCTCGCCGCGGCGGTCAGCTGGATATCGAGATCAGTGGTCATGCGCGGTCGCTTTCTTTCGGGAGGGACGAGGCCGGGGCACCGTCCGGCCGCGGACAGGTGGGAGGGTTGGTCGGTGGGGGCCTCGCCTGCTGCGCGCGCTGACGGCCGCCCGCGCCAGCTCAAGAGCGAGGGCGGGATCCGAGGTCGACGACCGTGACGTGGGTCGAGCGCCAGGCCCGGGCGCACCTCCTCCTTGCCGTAGAGGTGGACTTTCGCGCGCGCGCGGCTGCAGAAGGCGTCCAGCTGGCGTGGCGCGCGCGGGTTGAGCAGCATGGAGGAGCCGGAGCAGGTTGACCATGACCGCGTACGTGCCGGGGCGCGCAGCTGGTGGAGCAGCAGGTCGAGAACGGCACGCAGATGCTGCTCGAATTGGCTCGTGACGGCCCCGTCGATGGTCCAGTGCCCCGTGTTGTGAGGGGCGCATGGCGAAGCTCGTTGACGAGGACGTTCGTCCGCGCCTCGCCGACGACGAACATTTCACGGCGAGGACACTGACGCCCAGCTCGTCGGCGATGCGCTCGCCGATGCGGCGCGCTTCGGCGGCAGTCTCGGGCGAATGCCAACCGCTGGGGCCGTCACCTCGCGCACGCGCGTCCACCTGCACGGTGGGGCGGGCCGAGCGGCATCGAGGGGTGCGCGCCAGGAGCGCCGCCACCTCGCCGGTGAAAGGAACCAGGGCCTCGGCCAGCAGGGGCCCGTTGCCCCACCAGGAGGCTACGTCTGCGGGCTGGGGCCACCGCCACGCCGTGCCCGTCGTATCCGCCGCAGGTCTTAACGATGAGGGCCATCGATCGTGGCACCGAATTCTTCAGCGAGCCTCGTCCTCGACGCGCCCACGCGGACACAGGATGCCCATATCGGTGAGGGCGCTCGCGCATGCCAGCTTGTCCTGCGCGTACAGGAGGGCGCTCGCCGGGGTTGAACGGAGACAGGCAGCCGCCTCCTCCATCGTAGGGGCCGGAATATGCTCGTGCTCGAAGGTGAGGACGTCCGCGCCGTCGACCGAAGGCGCGGACCGCGCGGAGGTCGGAGGGTCGGCTCACCGCTGTCGACGGTCACCCGGCCGGTCGACCCGTCCGGAGGCCCTCGACGAGGGGCCCGAAGGTTAATGCCGAGCGCGACCGCGCTCTCCACGCATCATGCGCGCGAGGGAGCTGTCCGCCGCCGATGACGGCGCTGGCGGTGGGAGGTGTCGGCAGCATCTCGTGGTCCACGCCTTTCAATGTACTCCGCTGCCAGAAGCGGCGCGAACGGCGTCCGCATGGACGCGAGGGGATCCTTCCGGGCATGAGCGCGAGTCAGGGTCGCGGATCGCAGGAGATCGCGGCGACCGACACGAGTGAAGACCGGTGGCTTTGTTCGTCTTGAGCTCGAGGCGCCCGCCGCATCGCCTGCGCGCGAGGTCGTGGGCCCAGGGCGGAGACCGGTGCGCCCGTCGAGCCGATGCCCAGAGACGCCCTTTTCAGAAGATGTCGAGCCAGGGACTCGTCGATCGCCTTCGCCTTCAGTCGCTCACTCTCAATGACGACGCCACGCTGGACGTACCTGCAAGCCCAGTGTCGCCCACGCGTGGTCCCTCCGCACCGTGGCGCAGCGCGAGTTCTCGATGAGGGCTGCCAGGACCTGCCGAGCTTTCCGGACGTCAGCCGGGATCGGACGCTCGGCCTCGTCGAGGAAGACAAGGGAGCGCCCGCCGCCTCGAACTGGTCCCTCCCTCCTCGCGGGCCGTGCTGAAGACCTCGAGAATCGCTGAATGCCTCGGTCGCTGCTCTGACGCTTGGAGACGTCGAGCAGTTCGTGACCACGTTGGTCATGCGCTCCACCTGTTCGAGGCAGGTGCGCTTTCGGCGCGCACCTCGTCCTCGAGCTGGATACGTTCGAGTTCCTCCAGGCGCCATGGACGGGGCGGTCAGCGGCGTGCGCAGGCTGGTGGGAGGCGTCGGCGGCAGCCCGTCGCCGGCCGCGGACGGCCCGCGATGCGTTCGCCGCCGGTGACGCGAGTTTCTTCGGAGACCGGGTCGATCTCCCCAATGCGGGACTTTTCCATCGCGCGGCCGCACGCCGCCCGAGCCGATCTGCTCGGCCTGGGCGTAGCGAGGCAGATGAGCGGGGCCGACAGCTCACGCGACGGTGAGCGCGCGAGCAGCAGTACGATCGCACGATGGGCAACCATGCCCTCAGCCGAACAGCGCGCACGTCCACGCGATGCGGTTCAGAGCGTTCGGACGCCGACGTCGCCAGCTGCATCAAAACGCCGCTCGGAGACGAGGCCAAGCGCGGTTATATGGTCCGTCCAGAAAACCTTGCTGTTGGTGACGAGGGTTGGCCTCGGGAACCTTAGTGCGCAGCCGAGTTCGTCGCCGCGACTGTTGCCTGATCCGCCACGAGCGAGGCCAGGTTGCGGGTCGTTCCTCACAGCGCGCTGCCTTGCGCTCGATGTTTTGGAGGACGAGCTGGCCCGCCCGATCGTCGCGCGCGTTGCGCTGTTCTGGATCGTGAGATGGGCGCCGACGCGGACGCGCCGCGCCAGCCCATCAGCACGCACACGGTTTCGGCGACGATGGAGACGAGATCATCTCCTCCACCGCGCGAGGTGCGCATGGCGGGCCTCCCTCAGCGGCGCGCTCAGCGCGCGCTCTCGAAGCGGAACTTCCATCCCGCGCTGCACAGTCCGTGATGGTGTACGGATCGGTCATCGTCGAGCTCGAGCACGCGACGCAGCCACGACACGTGCATGTCAAAAGAGTCTTCTTCGGCGTGGAGCCGGTCGGATCCGAACCTTACACACCTCGCGCATGAGGGTGTCGCGAGCAACGACGGAACCGGCCTCGCGCAGGAGCACGCGCAGCGGGTCGGAGTCCTTGGCGGTCAGGCTCCGGCTCCGGACATCACCCACGAAGGCGCGACGTGCGCGGCGGCATCCATGCAGATGTCCTGAGCGCGCAGCTCGCCCTCGGCAGGCCTCGGCGGCCTGGCGACGCAGGAGCGCCCGCACACGAGCGAGGAAGCTCCGCAGACGGAAGGGCTTCGTCACATAGTCGTCTGCACCCGCGTCAGGCCGACGACCATGTCGACTCCGTCCGTGCGCAGTGAGGATCAGAATCGGGACTCGGTTGCCGGAGGAGCGGATCTCGCCGGGCGACATCCGGGCGTCCGTATCGGGTAGACCGAGGTCCAGACGACCAGGTCAACGCCGCGAACATCCGCAGAGGGCTTCAGCGCCCGTCGCGTGTGCGCGCACGTCGTAGCCCCTCCCTGCCCAGTGCGCGGGCGAGGGGCTCGGAGATGGCCGGATCGTCTTCAACGAGGAGAACTGTAGTCACGCTTGCATCTTAGCAATTCCGAACCAAAACTTGCACCTTTCTTGACCCGTCGTGCGGGCTGATCAGGCACTCGTTCACTGCGAGATGAACGTTATTTGACAACGCGAGAGCAGGTACGGCGACACAGGACCGAAACCGCGCAAGTCCGCGGTCGGGAACTCTTCGAGCTCATACCCGTCGCCAACCCTCGCCGGCCGCGATGGCAGCAGCCGTGGTCGGATCGGTGAGGATCTCCCGCCCCACCGGGGCAATGTCCACGAGGCGAGACGCAAAAGGTTCACGGTGGGCCCGAAGACGTCACCCGATCGCGAGAAAACGTCTCCGCGCAACGAGAGGACGCACGCACGGGAAGCATCCATCATCGGCATTCAGCCTCTCGATGAGAGCTGTGGCCACGCGCGACCGGTCGACAGATCATCGGCGATGTCAGAGGACAGCGTCACCGATCATCTTGACGACGCGACCACCCTCCTCGATGACAGCGTTACGACTCTCCTCTCGAAGCGCTCAATGAGGGTCACGAGGGCGTCCCCAGGATCGTCGAGGACGACGTGGCAGACACCATGTCGACGAAAGCCGAGCAGCGGTTCAGCGGGAAGCGGTTGTACGTTCCTCGTGCCCGCGTTGAGACACCTCGCGGTCGAAACGTGACAGGGCTGCCTCGAGCTGGCGCCGCCAGGCATGTGTGAACATCTCCTGGAAGACGTCAATGTACTCGCGCATATGGTCCAGCACATACATGCGAGCGCGTGTCGTCCAGCATCAGACGACGCATGAATCCTCGACCAGCGCCTCGTACGTTGCCCGAGGGCCAGGCGCGATCGGCCAGGTGGGCGTTGGCGCGCAGGAGAGAGCGTGAGGTAGCTGTGTCAATGCCACCCGGATTCGACGAGGTCGTGCCAGCGACTAAAACTTCCAGATCGCTGAGAGAACGCACCTGTCATCTGCGGTGGGAGCCTGAAGCCGAGGGCGATCCAGAAACGAAGACGCGTTCGATAGGCGTATTCGTCATCTCCGCGATATCGCGGGCCGAATACGTCAGATGACCTCCGAGCAGCTGAGGAACGTAACTTGTTGCGGTCAGGTCATCAGGAGTTGCAGGGGACGACGCCGCGCGCTCATCCATCGCTAAATCCTCCTTTTGGGCTGACTCAACAACACATCAGCGGGTAACGGTATATCAGATCACTTTTCAAAGTCACATCTGTTGCGAGGCTCATGCCGTAGACAATTGTAGTAGTCTGATGAGTTTTTCACCAGGGTTTTGCACGTTTACCCGCGACAATCGTTGCAACAAAATTGCAGTTTGTCTGCACGCTTCCGCGCGATGGTCCACAATGTCCGTATGCGCCTTGTTCTCGCCTCAGCTTCCCCGCGCGCCGTGCAGCGCTCATTGCAGCGGGCGTCACCGATCGTCCAGGTTTCCTCCGTCGACGAGGACGCCGTCCCTCGCTGCACTGCCCGGCGGGCGCGCGCATTCTCGGGAGGTGCGACCACCCCGGCGGACGAAATCGCGGCGCTCGCCGCAGCTGGCAGGTGCGCCGATCGTCTGCGAGGCCCTGAGAACGCCCGGCACCAGCGCCGAACTGCCCGAGGGCGAGGCCGTCCTCGTCGTCGGCTGCGACTCCATGCTCGAGATCGACGGCCGATGCTCGGCAAGCCCCACACTCCGACGTGGCCCGCGAGGCGCATCCGCGCCATGCGCCGCAGGAGCGCTACTCCTCTGGACGGGCCACTCGGCCGCGATCCTTGCCCCGGCCTCGTCCAACGATGGAACGCGAACGCACGATCACCGCGGCTGTGACCCGCTCCGCCTCGACCCCGGTCCACTTTCGGGACATCTCGGATGCCGAGATCGACGCGTACGTCGCTACCGGCGAACCCCTGCACGTGGCGGGGTCCTTCACGGTGGACGGGCTGGGCGGCCCCTTTATCGAGGGCGTGACGGGCGATTATCACTCGGTCGTCGGCATCTCTTTGCCGCTGCTGCGCTCCATGGCCACCGAGCTCGGGGTGTTCTGGCCGGACCTGTGGGATGCGCCGCGCCGCTGAGTTTCAGCGCCAATCACCAGCCCGTCGCGCCGTACCGCGGGCATGGACAACAGCACCGCATGGGGCATCGGCCTCGCAACGATCACTCTGGACGGCACGACACTCGACACCTGGTACCCCGCGCCCGCACCTGGGCGAGGCCGGGACCGACGAGGAGCTGACGACCTCGCTGTCCGTGCTGGAGCGCGTCGACGACGCGCGCCGCGTGCGCACCGTCGTCGTCACCACGACGATTGACCTGCAGTAGCCCCCGCCTCGACGGAGGACGCCTACCTGCGCCTGCACTGCTGCTCTCCACCGCCTGGTGGAGCCCAACACGATCAACCTGGACGGCATCTTCGCGGTGGTGCCCAACGTCGTGTGGACGGATGCCGGCCCGTGCCGTCGCCGACTCGAGGCCACCCGCCTGCGCCTGCAGGAGCTCGCGACGGCCACCCCGTCATGCGTGCAGGGCGTCGACAAGTCCGCCGATGGTCAACCACGTGCTGCCGTCGGGCGTTCGCATCGCCGGACGGCACGCGCGTGCGCCTGGGTGCCTACCTGTCCGAGCACGACCGTCATGCACGCCGGCTTCGTCAGCTTCAACGCGGGCACGCTGGGCCGCTCGATGGTCGGGCCCGTCTCTCAGGGCGTCGTCATCGGCGACGGATCGGACGTGGGCGGCGGCGCTCGACGATGGGCACCCTCTCGGGCGGCGGCAAGCAGCGCGTGCGCCTGGGTGAAGCGCTGCCTGCTGACGCGCGCGAACTCGTGCGAACCTCGGCATCGCGCTGACGACTGCGTGGTCGAGGCTGGCCTGTACGCTGACCGCCGGTGCGGAAGGTGACGCTCATCGATTCTTCCGGCGAGGCCGAGGCCTCGCACGATTGCACGCGCGCGAGGCTGTCGGGCGCGTCGAACATCCTGTTCCGCCGCAACTCCCCAGACGGGCCGCATCGAGGCCATCGCCCGCGCGGGCGTCGTGGGCATCGAGCTCAACGACGCGCCGCAGCGCGTCGAACTGATCGCGTAGACGTTACGAGGCCGGGGCGGCGCTGGAGCGTCCCGGCCTCGTCGTCGTCGCGCGTCTTAGCGCGCGGACCAGGCCTGCCGGATGCGCTGCGCTGCGGCCGCGATGCGCTCGTCGGTGGCGGTCAGGGCCACGCGGACGCGCCGTGGGCCGCCGTCCCGTAGAAGTCGCCGGGTGCACGAGAATGCCGAGCTCGCCGGGCGGTTCACGAGGCCCACGAGTCGCTCGGATTGGCGGGGTCCGGACCCAGCAGGTACAGGCCGGCCGCCGTGTCGGGGTCGACGTCGAGGCCGGCGTCAGTCAGCGCCTCGAGGAGGAGGGCGCGACGTACGGCGTAGACCTTGCGCTGACGCTCGACGTGTTCAGTGTCGCTGAGCGACGGCCATCGCGTGCTGGACGGGGCGGGCACCGCGGGTCCGGAGTGCTTGCGCACGTTCACGATCGGGCGACCAGCGCAGGATCGCCGTAGATGAGAGCGCCGCAGTGCCCGCAGATTCGACTGCTTGGACCAGCGAGTACAGGACGAGAGGCCCTCGCGTCGCCGCCACCGCACGTCCGCATCGAGCGAGGAGGGCACTCCCTCGCTCACGTAGGGGCTGAGACCAGGGCAGGGCCGCGTAGCACTCGTCGGAGACGACGACGGCGCCGTGGGCGCGCGCCCAGGCGACGACGGCGCGCAGCTCATCCTTGCTCATGACGTGCCCATCGGGGTTGCCCGGCGAGTTCAGGTAGACGAGGGCGCCTCGGGCCAGGCATCGGGGTTCGTCGGATCCATCGGCGACGGGTGTGGCGCCGGCCAGGCGGGCACCAATGTCGTAGGTCAGGCAGGCGACCTCGGGCACGAGACCGTGTCGCCCGGGCGCACGCCCAGCAGGGCGGGGATCGAGGCGACGGCCTCCTTCGGCCGATCGTGGGGATCACGCCGCTCAGTGCCGACGTCGACCATGCCTCGGCGCGCACCCCCACGTCAGGATCGCGTCGCGCACCTCGACGGTGCCGCCGATCACCGTCGGGTAGCCGTGCGCATTGGAGGCATCGGTGAGGGCCTCTCGGATGAACGCGGGGTGTCGTCGACCGGGGTTCCGACGCTGAGATCGCAGATTCCCCAGGATGTTCAGTGGCGCGCGCCTTTGGCGGGTGCCAGCTGATCCCAGGGAATTCGGGCAGGTCAAGAGGGCGGGAAGGATCGTTGTCATGCCCCTACCTATCGACTGTCAGAGATTTTCGGCCTTCCATTTCCTCATTCTGAGGCGGCAGCGCGGCGATCATCATCGGATCGTCGAAGTCCTGGACGCCGGTCTTCCGACGCCGCCAGGCTGCCCAGGTCGTTGAAAGAAGTTCGACGTTGGCGCGCAGGTGGTCGGACCACTCGGAGTGGCAGGTCATCCTCGTGAAGACGGCTGATCAGTCAGGGCACACGGGCTCGCACGCACCTGCAGTCCACGACTCCCTCAGGGTGGATGCATGAACGGGCGCCCTCGTAGATGCGAGTCGACGGGCACTCGTCCACATGCGCGAGTCCTTGACGTCCACGCAGGGCTGCGCGATGACGTAGGTCATGAGACGTTCCTCCTGGTCGGTTCTAAAGACTCGTTGATTCTATTATTCACGCATGAGTAGCCCGCAGTCACCCCGCGTCCCCACACCGCCACAAGCGGCGAAAAACACGCCAATCCAGCCCGATGCAGGCGAAGGGCGCGCAGGGATTTCACACGCGCGCTGGCATGCAATTCCCCAGCTGCCGTGGATGAGCTTTGCGGTCGGCGAGGATCGTCATCCGCTACCCGCCTGGCAGACGGACTGCACGACGCCCTGGGAGAGGCGGCTGAGGTGGCCCCACGCACGTCACGGTCGCGACGAGGCGTGGGCCGTTCGCTGGATGCCCGCACGATGGTGACGGGCAAGCGTGTCCTCCCCGCCCGCCATCTAACGGGCGAGGGTGCGGCAAGCGCGGATCAGCGGTTGGCGCGGCGCTCGCGAGCGGCGATCTTGAGCGCTCCTGGGCGTCCAGGACGACCTTGCGCACGCGCACGGCCTCGGGCGTGACCTCGACGCACTCGTCGTTGGCCGCGAACTCGAGGGGACTCCTCGAGGGTCCAGCTTGCGCGGTCAGCGACTCATACACGTCGGCGGTCGCGCTGCGCGTGTTCGTCTGCTTCTTCTCGCGGCAGATGTTCACGTCCATGTCCTCCGCCGCGCGGGTTTTCGCCCGACGACCTGGCCCTCGTAGACCTCGGAGGAGGGCTCGACGATGAAGGAGCCGCGCTCCTGCAGGTTCGTCATCGCGTACAGGGGGTGGCTGGCCGGCACGGTCGGAGACGAGCGAGCCGGGTGAGGCGCTGCTCGATGGTGCCCTGCCGGGGCGTGAGCCCTCGGAGATGGACGAGGCGATGCCGGTGCCGCGTTTCGGTGAGGAAGCGCGTACGGAAGCCGATGCAGGCCACGGCCGGGACCACGAGGCTCCAGGCGGATCCAGCCCGAACCGTGGTTCGCCATGAGTCGCCATGGGCCCTTGCGGGCGGCCATGAGCTGCGTGACGGCACCGAGGTACTCCTGGGGGATGTCGATCGTCATGCGCTCCATGGGCTCGCTGAGGACGCCGTCGATCTCCTTGGTGACGACCTGCGGCTTGCCGACGGTGAGCCGAATCCCTCGGCGCATCTGCTCCACCAGGACCGCCGAGGCGAGCTCGCCACGGCCCTCGACCTCCAGGCGTCGCTCGGTGGGCAGAACCTTCAGGGACGTGCCGATGAGCTCGCGGTCGAGGCGGTCGCTTGACCTGGCGGGCCGTGACCTCGGCACCCTCGACGCGGCCGGCCATCGGCGGGGCTGATGCCGATGGTCATGGAGATGGCCGGGTCGTCGACCGTGATGAGCGGGAGAGGACGCGGGTCATCGAGGTCGACGAGGGACTCACCGATCATGATGTCCTCGATACCGGCGACGGCGACGATGTCGCCGGGGGCGGCGGAGTCGGTGGACACGCGCTCGAGGCCCTCGAGTGGCAGCAGCTCGGAGATGTGGACGCGCTGGATGGTGCCGTCGTGGCGCGCCAGGCCCGTCAGCGCCCTTCTTCAGGAGTGCCGCATTGTGGATGCGCAGCAGGGCAGACGGCCCAGGAACGGCGAAGCATCCAGGTTAGTGACATGGGCCTGCAGCGGCATGTCCTCGTCGTAGGAGGGGCCGGGGATGCGGTTCAGGATGGTCTCGAACAGAGGCTCGAGGTTCTCGGTGGGCAGCTGGCCGTCACCGGGGTTTTCCAGCGAGCACTTGCCGGCCTTGGCGGAGGCGTAGACGACGGGAACGTCCATGAGGGAGTCCACGTCGATGTCGATACCCCTCGTTCGCGGGTCCTCACCCAGCGACAGGAGCAGGTCGGTCGTCTCGGGGACGACCTCCTCGATCACGCGGTCAGGGGCGGTCAACCTTGTTGACGACGACGATGACGGGCAGGTGGGCCTGGAGGGCCTTGCGCGCACGAAGCGGGTCTGCAGGGAGCGGGCCTCGGAGGCGTCGACCATGAGGACGACACCGTCGACCATCGACGAGGCCTCGCTCGACCTCGCCGCCGAAGTCAGCGTGGCCGTGTCGATGACGTTGATGGTGACGCCGTTTTTCCAGGCCGAGAGCCTGCGCCGCGGGGCCGCGATGAGTGGACGGCGGTAGTTCTTAGCGAGAATGGTGATGCCCTTCGCGCTCGAGGTCGCCGAGTCCACTGACGCGCTCGCCGGTCTTCTCGACCGTGTCGCTCCGGAGAATGCTCCGGACTGCCAGAGCATTGCGTCAACCAGCGTGGTCTTGCCGATGATCGACATATGTGCGACGATGGCGACATTTCGCAGGTCGGGACGCGTGGACATATGTGGACTCCTCAAATGTGGATACAGATTTATGCGTGTGAGGGGGCGAAGACGCCGCAAACACGACCGGCTCGAACCGATTTCACGCACATGCGTCTTCAAGAATATCGGCTAAACAAGGGCAACGCGATCCTCAGTGTTTGCGAATTCCACCACGTCGTGGCACGTAGCGGAGATATGAGGGCCATCGGCTGGTCTATTTGCTCGTTCACAAGCAATGGCGTTAACTGGCTGTATGACTGACATCGCCACGCTCAGCGCAGACGTTTCCGCGCCTCTGCCCTTGTCACCCCCTTCGGCGCACACCTGTTGTCGTGGCGTCCCACGGGTCACCCGGACGTCCTGTGGCTTTTCCTCCGCGCGGTGCTGGACGGCACGAAGGCGATCCGTGGCGGCATCCCTCTGTGCTTGCCCTGGTTCGGCAGCCCCACCGATTCCCCGACGAGGCCCGGCAAGAGCGGGTGCCACGGTTTTGCCCCGCACGAGCCCCTGGACGCTGCTGGGAAGCGCAGCCCACGAACGACGCCCCGGCCTCGTTCTCCTTCGAGCTGCACCCCACACGGGCGAGACCTCTGTCCTCTATCCGCACTCCTTCGCGCGTCTGGACATCGCCGCCGGGAGCGAGCTGAACGTGACCCTCACCCTCACAAACGAGGATGACCACCCCTTTGCCATCGGGGCCGCCCTGCACACCTATCTGCACGTCGGCGACGTGAAGGACGTGACGGTGGAGGGCCTGGACGGCGAGCGCTACTACGACAAGGTCGAGAGCGCTACGCCACCCAGACCGGCGACGTCACCTTCATCAGCCCGACCGGACCGCGTCTACACCTCCACCCAGCAGGGTCCAGGTCGTCCGACCGAAGCCGGCCGGCGCATCATCGTGGATAAGAACGGCCCAGGCTCGACGATCGTGTGGAATCCCTGGTCACAGGGCGCTGCCACGATGAGCGACATCGGCGAGGGCGAGTGGCAGAACCTGCGGTGCTGGAGACCGCGGCGGTGCGCGAGCGGGCGCTGACGCTGTGCCGGGGCACCCCACATCATGACGCAGACCCTTGCCGTGGAGACGCTGGACTAACCGTCCCACGGGTAGGATTAGCTCCAGCTACGACCAGAAAGAGCCCTCATGGCTCTCACTTCCGCGATCGCGTCCGCGTATCTGTCCGTTTCCCGTTGGAAGCTGTCCACGCAGCCCCTGCCGGACAAGGTCATCGTCATCGGTGCCCCGCACACCTCGAATTGGGACGGTGTCTTCATGGCGATTTCCATGTGGAAGGCCGGACGCACGTTCTCGTTCCTGGTGAAGGATTCCGTCGTCAAGGCCCCGGTGCTGGGTTGGTTCGTGAAGAAGATCGGCGCAGTTCCCGTGGAACGCAGCGCCGCGCACGGCCTGGTCGAGCAGGTTGCCCAGCGCATCCGCGAGGCAGACTCGTTCACGCTGTGCATCACGCCGAAGGGCACGCGATCGCCGCGTGATTTCTGGAAGTCCGGCTTCTATCGCATCGCGATGGAGGCGGGCGTGCCGATCCAGTTGGGCTTCATCGACCGCAACACCCGCACGTTTGGCTGGGGACCGACGTACCAGCTGACGGGTGACGTGCGCGCCGACATGGAGGTCATCCGCGCGTTTTACGCCGACAAGGTGGGCATTCGCCCCGAGAAGACCTCTGTGCCGCGGCTGCGCGCTGAGGACGAGGCCGAATGAGGCTCGCACGAGCGCTGCTCGGCACCGTTGGGGCTCTCGCCCTGACGGCGGGCGGCGCTGCTGCGTATGCGGACGCGCCGACGCAGATTCACCTCGTCGAGGTCTCACGAGATGACGCCGGGCGTGAGCGCGACCCATCAGGTGACCCTGTCGACGGATCACGCACTGATCGGTGAGCAGTGTCAGTCGATGGGCACGGCCGCGCAGGCGACTTCCTCCCTGCTAGTGGATGCGGGCGGGGTCATGGGGTGCCGTTTTACGTGGAACCTCGAGGATGCGGGTGCCGAGGTCGTCTCGGTCGACGACGGCGGGGTGTTCCACTTCGAGTCGACGTCGGCCCGACTGCTGGAGGGTTTTTCCTCGCCCGAGGCATCGGCCTCGATCGAGTCGGTGACCCTCATCGCTCACGATTCAGTTGTCGTCGAGGCCTCTGACGGCGGTGAGATTTCCACTCCTTCGTCGTCCACGAAGAACGATGCAAGCACCGTCGTATGGCACGGCGTGACGGGCAACGTGAGCGCGTCGGGTTCGGTTGCCCCGGACGCCTCCGCGCCGACGCCGTCGCCTTCTCCTTCTTTGACCGCGGCCCCCGCGTCTTCCTCTGAGCAGCGAGGAGGGATTTCGCTCGGGCGTTCTCTGATGCCCGTCCTCGCACTGACTGGGTCGGTGTTGGCTCTGGTGATCATCGGGGCGCTCGTGCGGGGTCGCGCCGCGTCGCGACGGCGAGCAGCAGACGCTCAGTTTGACCGCGATGCCTCGTTGAAGAATGCGCGCCGTGCTCAGGCGGATGCCCGTAAGACCTCCGCGCTCCCCTACGCGCGCTGCGCGGCCGACTCGAGCGGGGCCGAGCCTCCTTCGGACGAGGAGCGTTTCACCCCGCCCGAGTGACCTCATTCGTCTGCGACAACGACGTGCCCCGACCTCTTTGCGAGGCCAGGGCACGTGTCGTTAGCCGATGTGGAAGTAGCGTTCGACGAGTTCTTCCACCGAAATACGCGAGTCGGCCAGGTCGTCGCGCAGGGTGCACGTCCCCGAGCGCGACCAGGCGAGACGCCCACGAATCGATGAGGCCCTGCGGGGAACACGCCCTTCGCCTCGTAGTCCTCGCGCTGGGTGAGAAGTCTCGCCGGCGGCCTCGAAGCAGGAGCCGGGCAGCTGATCGAGATCGGGGGTCTGCGAGGCGTCGCCGATCGACCTTGCGCTCGCGCGCGTAGTCGGCCATGCCCGGTTCGGTCAGGCCGATGCGTGCCGCGACAGCGATACCGGCCAGCAGCAGGTGGACGGCCGCGGAACCGTCGGGGCTGCGCAGCTCGACCGTTTGGGAGTCGTTCGGCAGCTCGTCGATGGGAGGCTCGGCGGGGTTCGCGTCACGGAACATCGAGTCGTCGATGTTCTGCCATCCCAGGGGCACGCGCACGAGGACGGAGCGGTTACGGTCGCCCCAGCAAATCGCCGTGGGTGCCTCCTGGTGCGGCACGAGGCGCAGGAAGGACGTGGGGACCGTGTTGCCGAACGCGGTGAGGGAAGCGGCATGCGACAGGTAACCGCCGATGACCTTCAGGGCCGTCTCCGTCAGGCCCGATCCGGTCGAGAACTGCTGACACCGTCCTGACGAGGCGGGTGTGGAAGTGCATGCCCGACCCGGCCTGGCCAACCGCGATCTTCGGCGAGAAAGAGACGTGAATGCCGTAGGAGTGGGCGACTTCGCGCAGCACCCACTTGGCGAGCACCATCTGGTCGGCGGCATCCAGGGCGTCCACGGGCAGGAATTCAATCTCCTGTTGAACCATCTGACGGCCGCCGGACACGAAGTTACCGACCTCCGAGTGGGCGTATTGACCGCGCAGCCCATGGACACTCAGGGTGCAGCAGGGTTTCCGTGCGCACGCCTCCCACTTCGAGAAGGGGCCCGATTCGTGGTAGCTGCGCTGCGGGTTCGACGGGGAACAGGTCCTCCTCGTCGGAGAAGAGGTAGTACTCGAGTTCGCCGAGGGCCTGCAGCTCGCAGCCCGTCTCTTCCTTCAGGGCGCGCTGAGCCTTGCGCAGGATCTCCTGCGGTGCCGAGGCCAGGGCTTGCCGTCGACGTCGTAGAAGCCGCACAGGATATCCAGGGTCGGAATGTGCGAGAAGGGGTTGAGGAAGGACGTGGCCAGGCGGGGCACGACGTACAGGTCCGAGGAGGTCGCCTCGACGAAGGCGAAGAGCGAGGAGCCGTCGACGCGCTCCCCCAGCGTCAGCACACGATCCAGGTGTGCCTTTGACTGGATCGCGAAGTTCAGCGTCTTTAGGCGACCATCCCCTCCGATATAGCGCAGGTTGAGCATCCTGATGCCGTTGTCCTCGATATAGCCGATGATGTCGGCTTTCGTAAACTCCTTCGCCGGCTTTCCGAGGGCAGCCACGAGGGGGTTTGGACTGAGGGAAACGGTGTCGGTCGACAGCATGAAGCACTCCTCTTTGAGCATGACTAGATTCACATTAGCGTGACCATTGTAGACCCGTTCAGTAAACCTAACAGAAGGGAGATAGTCGCAGACTTTCAATAGTTACGCAGATTGACGAACGAAAACACTCCAGAACATTAGTGATGCTTTGTTACACTTTTTGTAGCCAAGTCCAAGGAGCCACCATGGCGACCACTCCCCCCAGCCTTCCGCACGACACGACCAGACCACCCACGTGCTCGTGGCGAGGCCTCCTTATCGATTCCGCGCGCACATTCTGGCCGGTTCCAACCATGGAACTACTCCTGACCGTCATGGCTCGCTACCGTTTCAACGTCTTGCACTGGCACCTCACCGACAACGCCGGGTGGCGCATGCGCGTGCCCGGATACCCCATGCTGACCGCAATCGGCGGCAACATCCCCCGAGCGCCCAGCGACTGGTACGACACCGAATGCGCCCCCGGCAGGAAAGGTTCATGGCGCTCACACCGGCTCACTGGACCCAAGGTTTCTACCAGACGCCAACATTCGCCACCTCGTCAACTTTGCAGCGGCGCGCGATATCCGCATCGTCCCCGAAATTTCCATCCCTCCCACGCCGGAGCCGCGATCCGCGCATATCCCCACCTGGGAAACCCCGCCCTCGCCAATAAGGCTGCACACGGAAGCAACCAGACGCTCTGGCCTAGCGCCGCCTCTCTCAGCTTCGTCGAAGCCGCATTCCATCACGCCTGCTCCCTCTTCCCCTCCCCGACCATCCACATCGGGGGAGCAGCGACCGACTGGGGACCATGGGAATCCGATTCCTCCCTGATGTGCGCAGGACTCACCTCCGGCGCAGTGATCGAGCGGCTTTTTGTCGACCGGGCGCTGCGCACCCTCCACTTTCACGGCAGGCGTGCGGCCGCCTGGGATACCCTCACGAGGGCCTATCCGACACCCCCACCGGGAACCATTCTCCTCGCCCACCGTCCCGGGGGCACTGGACGCCGGGCCGCCGAATCTTCTGGAGCGCCGTGGGTCCTGGCGGACACCGACACCCCTCACCCTCAGCCACCCGGGGCGCACCAACAGCACCCTCGAACCGGCCCACACCCTGTCTGACCGCCTTACCCACGCGTTGCACGGGGAGCGACTGAAAGGGGTCGAGGCCGTGGCGTGGTCCTCGACCATCACCACCCCGGACCTCCTCTTCTACCACATCCTCCCCCGGCTCCTCGTCGTCGCGGAAGCAGCGTGGCACGGGGAGGACTCCCTCTCCTGGGAGAAACTGGCACCTCTCGTCGAGCACGAGATGGCACACCTGCAACGCGCAGTCCCCTACTGGAATCCGCAGCGGCCACAGTGAAGGGCCGCGCACCCATATCGAATGCGCGGCCCCGTGCCCCCTAGCGGGGCAGGATTCGGAGCAGGCATGAACCCACCCCACTAGGACTATGAAGGTGTTACGACCAGGCTTTCAGACGCTCAGCGAGAGCACGTGCCGCAGCATCCAGACGCTCAACTTCCTGGACATCCCCACACTTGACCGCACGCCAGTACGAGACCTTCGTCCGCAAGAACTCACGACGCAGCTCAAGAATCTGCGCTTCTTCCCGCAATCGTTCATCCTGCTGCTCCAGCAAAGTAATGAACTCGGAAATATCGCGCTCACCGCCGATGCCCGAGCGAACATACTCGCGCATATCAGCAATCGACATGCCCGACGCCGACAGGCACGACACCCACGTCAACAGCTCGAGGTCATCTTCCCGATAAATTCGATGACCACTCGAAGGATCACGCGCGATCGCGGGAATAACGTTCACGTCTTCGTAGTAACGCAGGGTGGACGCGGGCAGCCCAACAAGCGCCGCTACCTCCTTGATGGAGTACGTGCGCCCGGAGCGAGTCCCTACCATGACTTCACCCTAAAAGACCTCAAGTCCTTGAAGTCAAGCGGAAGTGCGGGACGTGCATCACGCGCTGCGACCTGCACAAAGACGCAATGCCTCATTCATCAACACTCAGGGCCGGGAATCGGCACAAAACGCCACTGCGCACCTGCGTTAGAGAAGCTCTGCACGCCTCTGGAAAGCCCAGATCGGACAGGTCTCCTCACGCATATGAACATCGACGCGGTCGAGAAGTTCACAACCACCATTGAGATAGAAACGCGCATTCTTTTCCGTCGAGGTCACGAAGCCGTAGGCGCGCCCGCCACGCTTAGCCACATAATCCGGCAGGACCTGTGAGACCAGCCAGCGCCCCACGCCGCGGCCACGCATGCTCGCATCAACGGAGAGCACCTCGAGATACCAGTCGAAATCGCCATTATCAATGGCGATCTGATCAGATCTGTCGGTGACGTCGAGAAAATCAGCCACGAGGCGTGGGGAGGCGTAGCGGAAAAAGCTCGTAGCCTCCACTGACGAAGCTACGCACCACACCAACCTTGCGATCATGCATGAGCGCCGTTGCGACAACTCGCCCCTCATGCTCCACGACAAGCGCGTGACGCACCCACTGATAGGAGGAGGCGAGCATCCGATTGATCGCGGCCACGCATTGTGGGTAACGGTCCGGCTGGTAGAGGTAGGGCTTGAGCATGATATGCAGCGGATAGTCGAGGAACCCCTCGGTGATAATACGCGTTATTTCGGGAATATCATCGCGCGTAGCAGGTCGACACTTCACGGCCACCTCCTTCATCGACATGGACATATGAGCAATTTACTATCGAAAACCTAACTGAAGGTAGACACCTGTCATCCTACGGGATAGACGCCGATGTGGCCTTGTCAACGAGGTGTGTTTTTCTTTGTCACTCGACAATCTTTCACTTGACGATCGGTCAGGTAATGTCGCACACATTCCCCCTCGTTGCTTTGTATCCACGAACGGACGATAATCTAGTGGTTCATATCAGGAGGACTGCATGCGACTCTTTCGCGCCCTGTGCGCCACGCTCGGGGCACTGCTCATCGTGTCGACGCTACCGTCGGGGGCCTATGCCGCCGACGGGCCGACACTGTCAGAGACATTCGTCCTGACCAAGGACGGCCAGCTCGTCGACACGCTAACGATCATCGATCCGTCGCGGACGATGAGCGAGTCGGCCTGCAAGCCCTACGCCGGTAAGTCGTCGGACCAGCACGTTGAGTTCGTGACGCGCGACGACGCGACCGTGTGCCACATGCAGCTCATGTATACGAATGCTGAGAGTGAGTCTGAGTTCTCCCTCGAGGATTCAGGCGAGTTCGTCATGACCGCTCACGCCGAGCGCACGATCACCGAGTCTCGCAAGTTATTCCACCCGGACCTGACACTCAAGTCTCTATCCCTGAGCGTCGAGGGGGAGGTGCAGTCCTCCACCGCGGGCGCTTCCACGTCTGCAACGACGTACGAAGGCCGCACATTCTCCGTCACCTCGTGGACCGACACCGTGCCCCAAATGATCACCGTGAAGGGCTCTCTCACACCCGGCGGAGATCCCAGTGCCGCAGCGACGACGAATGCCTTGAAGGATCCGTGGGGCGTGACCCCGATGCCTGCCTCGGCCTCGGCGAGCCCGAGCGCAGCACCGACGGCGGACACTGCCGCCACACCCGAATCCTCCGATCCGCCGATTGCTCTTCTCGTCGGCCTCATCGTTGGCCTCATCCTTCTCGTTATCGGCATCGTCGTTGTCGTCTACGTTGTGCGGGCCAAGCGTGGGAAGAAGGCCACATCCGGAACGCAGGGTGCCGCCCCGGCAACTCAGGTACGCCGTCCCTCCCCTTCTCGCGGGAACGAGGGCGAGGTGCCCTACGCTCCTCCGGCACCGAATGCGCCCGCCCCTGCTCCGACTGCACCGTCCACCCCGGCCGTTTCTTCCACCGGGCGTCCTTCGGCCTCGTTGAATCCTCCGCAGCCGACGCCGCGTGACACCGGTTTCACGTGGGAGCACAAGTCGCACCCGAAACCCACTGCCGCTCCCACAGCTGCGAGCACGCAGGATCCTAAGAGGCGACGCTCACGCAAGGACCACAGGCCTGCGGTCTTCCCCGAGCGCCCTGCCCAGCCGATGGCCGGTCAGCCGATGCCTACCGCTGGCATGTCCAGCGGCCCCTCCAGACCCCAATGGCTGACGCTCCTGCGCGCACCGCGACCCCGGTTACGCCCCCTGTTTCCCCGCAGGCTCCTATCGCCGCGCCTACCCCGGCCATCACTCCAACACCCACGCAAGCGTCCCCGTCAGTCGCGACGGCGCCGCAGCCCGCAGCATCGACACCTCAGCAAGGAACTCGCACGGAGTCCACCCCTGATTCCTCGCTTCGTCGTCGTTCGCGCCAGGCCTCGGAGGCTCAGCCGGTGGCCGACGCTCAGCCGGCGTTCCCAAGCAGGCGTTCGCAGCGTCAGGCGGTCCGCGACGCGCATGTTCCTCAGCCTATTCCGGCCCCCGAAGAAGCACCTGCGGCAGCAGCAGGCACCGGTTCCCATGCCCGAGCCTCCCGTCCCGCCCGTGCCGCTGCCTCCCGCCAGCGCCGTCGATGCTCCCGAGACAATGCTGATCCCGAAGGTGCGCCAGGCCAACATCCCGATGCCCGAGCCGGTCGTCGAGCCTGAACCCATCGTCGAGCCTGAACCCATCGTTGAGCCCGAGCCCGTCGCGGTGGTTGAGCCCGAGCCTGTCGCGGTGGTTGAGCCCGAGCCTGTCGCGGTGGTTGAGCCCGAGCCGGTCGTGGTGGTTGAGCCCGAGCCCGTCGCGGTGGTTGAGCCCGAGCCCGTCGCGGTGGTTGAGCCCGAGCCCGTCGCGGTGGTTGAGCCCGAGCCCGTCGCGGTGGTTGAGCCCGAGCCCGTCGTCGAGCCCGAACCGTTCGTCGAACCCGAACCCGAGCCGGTCGTCGAACCCGAACCCGTCGTAGTGGTCGAACCCGAGCCGGTCGTCGAACCCAAGCCCGAGCCCATCGTCGAACCCGTCGTAGTGGTCGAACCCGAACCGGTCGTCGAACCCGAACCCGTCGTAGTGGTCGAACCCGAACCGGTCGTCGAACCCGAACCGTTCGTCGAACCCGAACCCATCGTGGAACCCGAACCCGAGCCGGTCGTCGAACCCGAACCCGTCGTAGTGGTCGAACCCGAGCCGGTCGTCGAACCCAAGCCCGAGCCCATCGTCGAACCCGTCGTAGTGGTCGAACCCGAACCGGTCGTCGAACCCGAACCGGTTGCCGAGCCTGAGCCCGTCGCCGAGCCCGAGCCGGTCGTGAAGCCTGCCCCGGCCTCGTCGATGTCGTTCATTGATGACGCGGAGATGCCGACCGCGCAAATTCGTCGTGTCCGTCGAGTAAGGCCCGCGGAATGGGGGACGCCCGAACCGGCCGCGCCGGTGCGCCAGCCCGAGCCGGCCCCTCAGGTGTCTGCTCCCCCGATGACGCCGACTCCGTTCGAGCAGAGCGCACCCGCCATGCCCCCGGTCGTCGAGCAGCCGCAGGCGCCCGCATCTCCGCAGTTGCCCGCACCCCTCCAGACACCGGTCGCTGCGGCCCCCTTCCAGGAGGACTGGAACGCGGAAATCTCCCAGAAGAAGGAAGCCCCGCGCGAGCAGGAGGACGACAAGAAGCGCCGCGGGCTGTGGGGCTGGGGCAAGCGCCGCAAGAAGCGCAACGAGGCCGCCGTCTCACCCGAACCCGAGATCGATGAGCCGATCGAGTCCTCTCACGCGCCGATGATTTCGGTCGACGCGCAGGATGAGGACGACTGGAACGACTGGCAGAACTGGAACTCGCGCAGCTAAGCGAGCGCCGGGGTAGCCCTACGGGCGGCTCTTGGCCTCGGCGATCTCCACGTAGCGCGCGAGCTCCTCGTCCAGGTCGTCCGGATCGTCTGCCCCGTCGGACGGTGCCTCGGCCTTAGCGTCCTCCTCCTGCCCGTAGCGTTCCAACAGGAGGCGCTCTCGGTAGAGGTTATCCGCTGTCACGCCGATGGTGCGGATGAGGGACGCGTTGAGGGTCATGCCGACGATGATGCCGATAATCGGCAGGATCTGCGCCATCTTCATGCCGACGAGACGCGCTCCGAGGGCCGCGAACAAGGAGTTCACGGATGCGGTCAGCGCGTTGTTTCCGATGCTCCCCATCGATCCGCGTTTGGTGAGCTTGCGCACTACCTTGTTAAACAGACGCATCGAGGCCTCCTGCTCGACGGCATGATCACTAACCACGCTTCGCGGGGCGATCGCCTGGGATAAAACCATCGCGGAGAAGAGCTTTTCCGCTGGGTCCTTCGTGTCATACCCGTAGTACGCAGCCGTGTGCGACACGAGGCGCGCAGAGGAGGCCAGGAACGTCGCGATATCAAGCCCGATCGCCGCCGCAATCACGCCGATACCGGGTGCCGAAGCGACGCCCAGACCAAGGACGGCCGCGACTGCCCCTCCCGTCGCGAATACGCTACTCACCGCTGCTTCCGTCGCGGTAACGGCGGCATATCCCACCTTCAGGTGGGGCCTGACCAATTGGGTCTCTGCCAGGTTCAGGTTTCGGATGTCCTCGAGACACTCCACGTCGTTGCCGGCCTGCGATACGCCTTCACAATTCGTTCGCGTCGAACCGAGGATTCGGCGACTGATGTCGCCTTCTCGACGAGCCCCAAAACAGCCGATGAGATCCAGCCCGCAATCGCAGCCCCACCGGGGATTTTGCCCGCGAGGCCAACCACTTTTTTCAAAGGGCTGAGCACGTACGAACGGATGCGCTGAGTGATGACTCGAGGACTGCGAGGGCTGACCTGAGCGGCCTTCCATTCCTGGATCGCATCCCACTGCGCACGGTCGTCGTCGGTCATGCGCTGACGAATATCGTCGCGCGTGCTGCTGTCTTCCTCCAACCGTTCCGCCATACCCCAAGCCTACACGGCCACGATCAAGCGGCCCACGCCGCAGAGCGAGTGGGACTACCACTCTCCTACGCGCGGCTCTCGGCCTCGGCGATCTCCACGTAGCGCGCGACGTCTGCGCTCAGCTCATGGGTATCGGCAGGCATCACCAGGTCCGTCGAGGCACCGTCGGCGGCCTCCACGCGGCCATAGCGTTCCGTCAGGAAGCGCTCACGATACAGGTGATCGGCGGTCTCGCCGACGGTGCGCATCAGGGCGGCATTCAGCCCGGCGCTCACGACGACGCCCGCCACTGGGACGATCTGCGCGAGCTTTCGGGACGCCAGGCGTACGCCCATTGCGCTGAAGAGGGAGCTCATCGCGCTCACGACCACGTTGCCGCCGAGGCCGTCGAGGGAACCGCGCCGGGCGAGGTCACGCATCACCTTGTTGAAGGCCAGCATCGTCGTCTGCTTTTCGACGACGAAATCGTGACCGCTGCCCGTCGGGTCGATCGCCTGCGAGAGCACCATCGTGGAGAAGAGCCTCTCCGTGGGGTCCTCCGAGTCATAGCCGTAGTAGGCGGCCGTGTGCGCAACGAGGCGGGTCGCGGCCGCCAGGAAGGTCGTGATATCGACGGCGATCGCCGAGGCCGTGACCCCCACTCCCGGGGCGGAGGCCACGCCCATGCCGAGTATGGCGGCAACGGAGCCTCCGGAGGCGAACACGCCGCTCACCGCTCCCTCGGCGGCCGCGGTCGTCGAGTAGGCCAGGCTCAGGCGGGGCTTGACGGCGAGGACGTCGTCGAGCGCCAGCGAGCGGATGTCCTGCAGGGTTCGCACGTCAAAGCCCGCGGAACGGTAGGCCTTGAGGATGCGCTTGCGGCGCACCGAGGCCTCGGACGCGGAGGCCGCCAGCTCGACGAGGCCGACGGCAGCGGAGGACACGGTTCGAGTCAGCGCTTCGCCGCCGGGCACCTTGCGCGCGATGGACACCGCCTTGCCCAGAGGCGCGAGGGCCGCCGAGCGGACGCGCTGCGAGATGACTCGGGGGCGGATCGGGCGCATCTGTGTGTCCTTCCACCGCTGGATTTCGTCCCAGTGGGCGGCATCGGACTCGCTCATGCGCGCACGCAGATCATCAGACACATTCTCCCCGTTTCTCTCGCTGGAGCTAACTCACCAACACTACACAGTGAGGGCCTTGAGCGGGGCTGTGGCACGACCGCGTCCCCTGTTATGCTTGTGACCTGGTAGTCAGATTCGGCCTCGATACGAAGGAGCTTCCATGGAATCGCGCGAGTCACTCATCAACCAGATCGATCTTCTCCATGAGGAGAAGGAACACCAGAAGATCATCGCGCTCATCGAGGGACAACCCCCGGCCGCGATGGACTACGAGCTGACGTGCCTGCTGGCGCGCGCCTACATCAACTACGCCCAGCCGTACATGGATTCCTTCCAGGAACACATCAAGCACGCGGTGGAGCTGCTGCGCAGCGTTGAGGCCGAGGGCATGGCTGACCCGCAGTGGTACTACCGCATCGGCACCGCCCTGTACTGGCAGGACGAGGAAGATAGCGCCATAACGTACCTGGAGCAGTGCCTCGCGATGGACCCCACCCACGAGGATGCTCCGCAGGTCATCGAGGAGTGCAAGCGCGCCCTTGAGCGCCGCACGGTCGTGCGTCCCCTCGATATGCGAGCGCTTGTCGACTTCTTCGAGCGCAACGACTACAGGTACGAGGTTGAGGACAATCGCCTGCGCACGGGCTTCACGAACGGCTACTACGTGTTCTCCGTGATCGACGATGGTGCGGACCTGAGCATGTGGGGCGGCATCCGCGAGGATGTGTCGATGGAGCTGCGCCCGCGCCTCATCCAGGCGTGCAATGACTGGAACGCGGCCACCAAGTGGCCCAAGGTCTACGTCGCGACGCTGGACGACGGCACGCAGCGCGTGTGTGCCGAGCAGTTCGTCTCGTCTCGCTACGGCATGACCGACGCGCAGGTGTCAATCAACATCGACCGCTTCATCTCCGCGTCCGAGTCCTTCTTCAAGGAGCAGATCGAGCGTATCCCCGCACTGGGTGGCTCGAGCGAGTAACACTCGCACAGAGACGTTCCCCGGCCTCGTCTTTCGGACGAGGCCGGGGTTCGTTATACGATCACTGCCCTACGCGCTGCGGCGGGGCACGTAGACGCTGAGGCCACCATCGCTGACCACTCCGGTGAGCGTTCCATCGTCCGCGACGTGCACGGACGGGTGGCCTCCGATGATGCACTCCCACTCCTGGCCGGCGTGACACGTTCCCACGTAGAGGGTCTTCTCGGCGGCCATCCGATCGGAGAGGATGACGGCGCAGCCGGAGCCGGGGATCTCATCCTTGCCTTCGCGGGCGAAACCGACCACGTCGGGATCGTCGAAGGCATTGTGCTGCGGGCCGACAGCCGCGCGGGCCCGCAGCTCCATGAGGATCGGCAGCTCGCGCACAGCAGGCAGGTCGTCAGACTCGGGGGAACCCAGGAGGTCACCCCAGAACACGCAGGGAACCCCGGCCTCGTTGAAGAGGATGAGGGCGTAGGCGGCCGCCTTGAACCAAGGGGCGACCGTTGAGGCCAAGGACTGGCCTGGCTGCGTGTCGTGGTTTTCGACGAAGGTGACGGACTTGTCGGGGCGGGAGGCCGTCAGCGTGTTCTCCCACAGGCGAGCAAGGTCCACATTGCCGTCCGAAACCGACGCATCGTGCAGGTGGTAGTGCAGGGGAACATCGAAGAGCATGACGTTCGGGACTCGCGTCAGGTAGTCCTCAAGTTCGTGCACGTCGCCGCTCCAGTACTCGCCGACAGCCGGCAGCAAGCGCCCTGTAGACGCACGCAGGTCGCTCAGCCAGCGGGCATAGAAGTCCGAGCCCACGTGCTTGACGGCGTCCAGGCGCACCCCATCCACTCCGGTGGTCTCGACGTACCACTTGCCCCAGCGGTCCAGCTCCTCGCTGACGCGGGGGTCGGTCACGTGCACGTCGCAGCCCATCAGGTAGTCGAAGTTGCCGAACTCGGTGTCGACGGACTCGTTCCACTGTTTGCCTTCGAAGAGCCACAGGCCGTTGCGCTTCGTGGCTTCGTCCCAGTCGATGCCATGGAAACAGGTCCAGTCCCAGGTGAAGTCCGAGTACGCGCCCGCGCGCCCCGGGAACGTGAAGCGAGTCCACGCCTCGATCGTCTCGGGCTCCCCGATCGCCTCGTGACGGTTCTGGGGATTGATCGGAGTGGCGCGCACAGTCTCGGTTGCGTCGGCACCCATGCGATGGTTGAGGACGATGTCGGCGCACACCGCGATGCCCGCCTCGTGCAGGGCATCGATAGCGGCCAGGTATTCATCCTTCGTCCCGTACTTCGTGGGCACGGAGCCCCTCTGGTCGAACTCGCCCAGGTCGTACAGGTCGTAGACGCCGTAGCCGACGTCGTTGATGCCATCGTGGCCCTTGTAGGCGGGCGGCAGCCAGATCGCTGTCACGCCCAGGTCCGCGATCTCCTGGGCGCGGGCGGCGAGGTAGCGCCAGTGGCTGGCATCCGGGGCCATGTCCCAGGCGAAGGCCTGCAGGATCAGGGGGGCCCGCCTCCGTCACGGACGAGGCCAGGGCCGGGTCAATCGTCTCATTCACCCGCATATCGTGGCAGGTTTCCCCTCCCCCCGGGCGCGTGAGAAGGGCAAACAGTGGCGGGGTATACACGGTCACGAGGCCCGGGCTGAGCGCCACGGTTGAGCGCGGCCCGGCCCGGGCCTCGTCGGTGATGCCGTTACTGGCGGCGCCCAAAGAGGCCCTTGAAACCGTCCGCGATTCCGGAGGCCGCGGTCATCGCGCCATCGGCGATACCGGTAGCAGCAGTCTTTGCGCCACTCGCGACAGCCTTGGTCGTGCTCTCGAGCGCCTGCTGGGCACTGTCCAGCACGCCCGGCTCCTGATCGTCGGGGGTCGCGTCACTGACAGCCTGCTTCCATTCCTCGGCGTCGACTCCGGGAGGCGGCAGCTCGCGCAGGTGCCCCTTGAGGCGGGTGGACTGGGACTGGAGCGACACGAACGTCATGCCGCCCGAGACAACACCGCCGATGACGGGAATAACCTTGGAGACGCCCTGCGCGAAGCTCTTCTTCGTGAGGTTGATGCCGATGTATCGCAGACAGTGCTTCATGACCGGGTACCACGAGGTTTTCGTCAGGGCCTGCTTGGTCAGCTGTTTCTGGAAGGCAGGCATCGCGACCGAGCGCGCGAACGCCGTCAGGGACTGGGCTGCGCCGCCAACCCCAAGCATGACGCCGAAGAACACCGCGAGGACGCCGATCGTCTCGTCATCGACCTCATCCATGTCGCTGAGGAGCTCACGCCAGCCGTACAGGTAGGCGAGCTTCTGCATGATCCTGAAGGCGTGCACGTAGTACTGGGTCAGGTCGGCAGGGATCGTGCCGAGCATCGCGAACCCACCGGGGAGGCCTGCGGCGAAGGACATCGCCGCGGACTTGTTTGTCTCGAAGGAGATGATGCCGTCGGCGAGCTTGTCGAGATCGGTCAAAGAGACGCCAGCGAGGACGGGGTTCGAGTCGACGGCGCGCGCAATTGCATCGTCACTCATGTGGAGTTTGCGCAGCTCCTGACATAGGAACTCGTCGCGGGTGATGCGCACGCCGCGGATGCGCACGACCTTCTTGAGGAACTCGATCGCGTACTGTTCGGCTTCGGAGTCCTGCTGGGCAATCGTGTCGCGCAGCTCTGCGACGCCCTCGGTCGCCTCGTCCGTGAGTTTCACTTCGCCGCTCATGTCAAGGACGATCTCTCGGCCATCTTCTTCGAATTCACCGTTGGCGCCAAGCTCGTCGAGGTTCTCGCTCATCTCATTCCTTTACACTCCATTGTCACCTCACCACGAGGCCTGGATACGCGACAACTATAACCTAGTTTTCCTCCATGATGGCGCTCATGACACACCGTCATTTTGCTCGGATGCGAGAACGTCCGGAACGACCCTACGCTGGTCTCATGTGGATCCTCGCCGCCTGCCTGTCAGCCCTGTTTGCGGGGCTGACCGCCGTCCTGGCGAAGGCGGGCGTCGCGTCGACGAGTTCGACGGTTGCAACGGCGCTGCGCACGGTTGTCGTGGCCGCGGGGGCGTGGGGTATGGCGGCGCTGACGGGAACGGCTTCCGGCACCGCGTCTATCGACGGAACTTCTGCACTGTTCCTGGTGTTGTCCGGGTTGGCGACGGGGGCCTCGTGGCTGTGCTACTTCGCGGCGCTTTCCCGAGGGGATGTATCCCGCGTGGCACCGATCGACAAGCTGTCGACGGTCCTGGCGATCATCCTCGCGCTCATCCTGCTGGGCGAGCCGGTGAGCGCAGCGGGCGCGGCGGGCATTGTCGCGATCACGGCGGGGACGCTTCTGATGGTGGAGCCGTCCGACCTGTCGGGCCTTCCTCGAGCGCTGCGCGGGGGCGGGAGCTGGCTGGCGTTCGCGCTTGCGTCCGCACTGTTTGCCGCGCTGACGTCGATCCTCGGGAAGGTAGGCATTTCGGGGGTTGATCCGACGCTGGGGACGGCGGTGCGTACGCTGGTGGTGCTGGCGATGGCGTGGGCGATCGTGGGCGCGCAGGGCCGCCTGGGCGAGGTTCGGTCGATTCCGGGTCGCGAGCTGGCGTTTATCGTCGCGTCGGGCGCCGCGACGTGCGCATCCTGGCTGGCGTACTATCACGCGCTCAAGGATGGGCCTGCCTCGGTCGTGGTGCCCATCGATAAGCTGTCGATCCTCGTGACGGTTGCCGTGTCAGCCGTGGCGTTTCACGAGCGTTTCACGCCGCGCTACCTGCTCGGCCTCGCCCTCATGTGCGCGGGGACGGTGGCCATGGTGGTGGCGTAATTCGTACCTGCTCCGCGCTTTAGTGGCCTTGTTTTTCTTCTGAGGTGTCGGTGTTGTTGACGATGAGCTGGCCGAGCGGGAACGGTCCGGTCGTTTCTGTGGTGGTCACGAGGCCGTTGATGGTCTGGGTGTCGCCCGTGAAGGGGTTGGTGGCCGTGCCCGCCCAGGTGGTGGTGAGCGTGATGGTGCGCGTGGCGGAGGGGTATGGGCCGTCCAGGAAAGACTTCCACCCGTTGGGAGCCTTGTAGTAGTGGCGAATCAGGGCGGGGTCGGTGTTGGGGTCCATGCCTTCGTGCCAGGGCATGCCCGGCGAGGTCGTGGTCACGTCCTGGGGTTGTGCGCAAGTTGTTGACGGTTTGTTTATGCGGCTGTTGTCCAGGCCGCTTGGTGTAGTTCGTATTCGATGGGGGATTTGCCGCCCAGACTGGTGTGGATGCGGCGGCGGTTGTAGAAGTCTTCGATCCAGGTGGCGACCCCGGTGTAGACCTGGTCGCGGGTGGTGAAGGCGCGCCGGTAGTAGTACTCGGTTTTGAGGGTGGCCAAAAGGATTCGGCCATGGCGTTATCCCAGCACACTCCGGCTCATCCCATCGACGCGGTTCCTTTCACGGCGCGCATGTAGGCGGCCAGCTTCTGGGAGGTGAACTGTGTTCCCCGATCAGCATGCAACACGACCCCTGCGGGCAAGGCCACCACGGGTGGTAGCGGCCATGTCGAGCGCGGTGATGACCAGGTCGGTGCTTTGCTGCTCGCCCATGGCGTATCCGAGCACTCGACGCGAGTGCGCATCGCGCACGGCGCACAGGTAGACCCAGCCTTGGGCGCAGCGCAGGTAGGTCAAGTCCGTGATCCACACCCGATCCAGGGTGCCTTGGTCCCACTGGCGGGCGCAGTGGTCCTCATGGGCCACAGGACCGCGCCGGCCGCGCTTCGGGCGCGGGTGCGTGTTCAGGCCTGTGAGGCCTTGGCGGCGCATCGACGCGGCGACCGCACGCACACCCACATCCACGCCCGCGCGCGTCAGAGCATGGCGGATGCGAGGAGCCCCATAGGTGCCGCCCGACACCTCGTGTTCCCAGGCCACCGCCTCATCCAAACACCTGCGCACCAGCGCGCGCTGGCCCCTGTGGGACGCTCGGTTTTTCCACGCGTAATAGCCCGCGCGCGTCACCCCCAAGACCTTAGCCATCAAGGTAATCGAGTAGGAAGCCTTCTGCGCGTCCATCAGCTCAAAGCGCTGGTATTTTGGTGCCGAGACGCGAAGAAGGCGCTGGCTTTTCCCAAAAACTCATTCTCCTTCTCCAACTCGCGCACCCGCCGACGCAGAGCAGTGATCTCAGCTTCCATCTCACGTGGATCAGGACGACCCTCACGCACGGCTTGACGCCTCTCGCGCTCGAGTTTGACCCACCGGCCCACCACCGATTCACCCAGCCCCACATCCCGGGCCACAGACGCGATCGAAGACCCTGTATCCAACACCAGAGACGCAACATCACGACGATACTCCGGCGTAAAACGACGACGAGAACCCATAACAGGCACCTCACTCTCCGCAGGCACACACACCCGCTTCACGAAGTGTCAACAACACCAGCCTAACCCCATCCGGAGTTCCATCCCCCCCAACTCCACGTGTAAGACGTGGCCGTCAAAGTGATGGTGATGTCGCGGCCCAACAGCGTGACAGTGTGGGCCTGCGTGGGATGCGTGGCGGCAACGAGCGTGGGAATGTACTTGTTCGTGTACGACACCCCCTCGGGCCGCTTGTGCAGGCCCGCGCCGTCAGCATGGATCGTCGTGGCTGCGTAGTACAGGATCTCGCGCGTGGTTGGGAGCTGCCCTGTCGTATCACCATTCCCCTTCCGCGTGATGTGCGCACACACAAACGGCTTGGATTCAGTCCCATCCGGCAACGTCACCGTGTGCATCGTGTGGCCATCACACTGATCATCCTCCGCATAGGTGCGCGCCTCTGCGCTTGCATCAGCAGAATTCGACAAACGGATCGAGTCATCCGTATTGGTAATTTGAGATGTAGGAGGAACTGCTACGGGAACAGACTGACGTCCCCATTTCATCAGCGCTTACTTTAATGTCACTATTTCCATCTGCTTCTGCCATCTGATCCCAATCGTGGGAAGCCCCATCCCAGTCCTCTGCTACTGCTGTGGACACATGGCTGCAAACGACACAGATAGGCATGAGAAACAGGAGTAGTAACCGGCACCCAATCCGTCTACTGCTCATTGACTTCTGCCCTTCCCTGTGTTTCAATCCAACGGTTCTCTCTCCATGTCATGAACAGTGAAATCGTGGATTGGTACTCTTCGTCGTGCACTGTGATGTGCTTGCCAGAACACTTCGTTCCGTCAACAGCAGTGACGCTGAACTTCACCCCAATTGTGTTGGGCGGGACATCGGAACCGTTAGCAGGAACGGGTTCTAGAAGAAGAACATGATCAATGGTGAGTGACTTGCCGTAGGCCCAGCCATTGGAATAATCGGCATCGATCTTGTTGATCAACGACTGAGCGAACCCACTTGTGTCATCCGAAAGTGCCGCAATAGCAGCGGTATCTCCCGTATTCCAGGCATAAGTTGCAACAGCCAGGTAGTACTCCGCGGCTGCTTCGGCACCTCGTTCTGTGTTTTCCTTGGCTTCTTCGGGTAGTTCGGGTTTGGTGTATGTGTCTGCCGCGAACTGGGCGGGGCGTACGAGCACGCCGTCTGGGCCGATCTCATACCCGCCCGACATGGCGGGTTCGCTTGACGCTGATGGCATGGGCGCGGGGCGGACCGTGGGTGTCGCCGCGGCACTGGGGCGATCGTTCCACGAGCCGATGCTCGCGCCCAGCCTGTAGGCACCAACAGCTGCCACAGCCACCAGCACAGTGAGCCCAATACCGACTGCCCACGGGCGCAGCGCTGCGCGCCTGGCTGCTAGGGAGTGCTTCTTGCGGCGCGCTGGCGGGGTGAGGAAGTCTTGCTGTTCTTCCTCGGTGTCGGGTCGCTCGGATAGGGGTGGGACCGGGCGTGTTCAATTGTCTGTGTATCCGTCATTTTGTTTGAAGGATTGATGCATGATGAATGATGATGATGTTGTCGCGGCTCGCGCTAGTGGGCGTGAGGCCGTGGAGGAGCTTCGCAGCTCTGGTGCGTTGGATGCGTTGTTTGAGCGTCTTGATGCCGGCGAGATCGAGATGACGGGCAGCCAGGGCTTGTTACCCGCGTTGCTCAAGGAGGCCTTAGAGCGCGGCCTGGCCGCCGAGCTGACCGAGCACTTGGGGTATGAGAAGGGCCAAACCAGCACCCAGGCGCGCTCGAACACGAGGAACGGCACGACGAAGAAGACCGTGATATCAGAGGTGGGAGCCTTCGAGATCGAGGTTCCCCGGGACCGGGCAGGCTCCTTCACCCCACGCCTGGTACGCAAAGGACAACGGCGCCTCGATGGCTTGGATGCGATGATTATCAGCTTGTATGCCGGGGGGATGACGGTACGCGATATCCGCCATCACCTGGCCTCCACCCTGGGCGTGGAGGTCAGCGCTGGGACGATTTCCACGATCACTGACGCGGTGTGCGAGGCCGTCTTGGAATGGCAGCACCGCCCCCTAGAAGCGTTCTACCCGGTGATCTACCTGGACGCGATCCGCATCAAAATCCGACGCGATCACAGGGTGGAAAACCGGGCCGCTCACCTGGCGGTGGGAGTGGACATGGAGGGCGTCAAGCACGTGCTGGGCATCTGGGTCCAAGCCGATGAAGGAGGGGCTTTTGGGCCCACGTGTGCGCCGAGCTAGCCAACCGAGGCCTACGCGATGTCCTGATCGTGTGCTGCGACGGACTTACTGGCCTGCCCGAAGCCATCGAAGCGACCTGGCCCCAGTCCATGGTCCAAACCTGCGTCGTTCACTTAATCCGCGCGTCCATGCGTTTCGTGTCCCTACAAGGACCGCAAGAACGTCGCCGCCGCTCTCAAGCGGATCTACAGCGCACCCAACGAGGAAACCGCCCGAGAGGCACTCGAAGAGTTTGCGGCCAGCGACCTGGGAGCACGCTACCCCCAAACCGCCCTGACCTGGCAGCGCGCCTGGCAGCGCTTCACGCCGTTCCTAGCGTTCCCGCCCATGCTGCGCCGCGTCGTGTACACCACCAACGCTATCGAATCGTTGAACTACCAGCTGCGTAAAATCACCAAGAACCGCGGGCATTTCCCCAGCGAAGAAGCCGCCATCAAACTCCTATGGCTCGCCATCTGCAACATCGAAGACAAACGAGCCGCCCAGCGCCTCACAGACGCAGGAAAACCCCCCAACAAACGAACAGCCCCCACACGCCTCATCCAAGGACGCACCACCACCAACTGGAAACAAGCCCTCGCCCAACTCACCACCGCCTACCCCGACCGAATCACCCCCTACCTCTAACCCCCATACACAGAAAAATTGACAGGCTCGTGGGACCTTCATGGTGTGTGTGCCTCCACGGTGAGGTGTCCTCCGACGCGCCCCCACCGTTGGGGGTGCGTCCTTTCTCATCAGGGTACGCGCAGAACCGATATGAAATACTAAGAATGCTGCGCAACCATCACGCAAATCCTCCCACCTGAAACCCCGTAACCGCACGGATGTGCACGCCCGGCCCCGGCCTCGTCCGTTGATCGTGTGAGTTCACGCGTAACAGACAGGCGGACTTGAGTCCGAAGCAGACGACGTTGTAAACTTCAGTTAACCGTTCAGCCCGCCGCTCCCTCGGAGCGGACGGGCTGGATTTCTATCTGGAAGGTCAGATGGTATGGACGAGCAGGTCAAAGATCCGACTACTATCGACGAACAGATCCGCATCTTGTCTGAGCGAGGCATGCACGTGGATATCGATCTCGCGCGCCAGTGGCTTCGCAGTGTCTCCTACTACCGATTGTCCGGCTACTGGTACCCATATCGCGAACAACTTCAATCCACCCCCAGAACGCCAGCCCGCGCCGACTCCTTTGTACCGGGATCAACCTTCAGCGAAGTAGTCGGCTTGTACGAGTTCGACCGCAAGCTACGCACCCTCGTCCATGACGGTATTGAACGCATTGAAATCGCATTGCGCACGCGTGTCGGCGAGTGGATCGTCACCCACGGACCACTGGCACATCAAGAAAAGAACCTATTCCGCCCAGACTTCGACCACAGAACATGGCTGAAAACCGCTCGCAGGCGCGTCCAACGCGCTGAGGGTAATAATGCTGCAATCAGGCACTATGCCGACAAGTACGAGGGGTATCCATTTTGGGTACTCGCCGAAACACTCGACTTCGCTGATATTTCGAAGCTCTACGCTGGACTCCCTGCCAACGCACAACACGAGATATCACGTAGCTTCGGGTTCATCGTTGAGCCTATGACATTGAAGGGGAAAGCACCGGAAGAACTATTACACGCGGGATCCCTTAGCTCGATGGTGCGAGCAGTTGACAGTGGTGCGTAATGTTTGTGCTCACCACGGACGTCTGTTCAACAGAAACCTTCTACCGGTATCGACCGTCGCATTTCGCACTATCGACAGATTAAGTCCGCTTCCCGAAGGCCAAAGCGACAAAGTCTTCGGCGCGCTTCTCGTCATGGGTTTCATGCTGCATAACATCTCTCCCGGCACAAGCTGGGCAACCAAACTGACCAACTTGGTGCACGACGATTACGAGCAACTCACCCTACGGTCAGTCACCGAGATGGGTTTTCCGCCCGATTGGGCAATCAGCTTCACTCACCAATAGGGCAAACGACACGAGCATCGTATCGCTGCGGATCTCGTCAGTTTCAGCGGTTATCCATGCAACTGCCTAGTGGCCTTGTTTTTCTTCTGAGGTGTCGGTGTTGTTGACGATGAGTTGTCCGAGGGGGAATGGGCCGGTTGTTTCGGTGGTGGTGACCAGGCCGTTGATGGTCTGTGTTTCTCCGGTGAAGGGGTTGGTGGCCGTGCCCGCCCAGGTCGTGGTGAGTGTGATGGTGCGCGTGGCGTAGGGGTATGGGCCGTCCAGGAAGGACTTCCACCCGTCGGGAGCCTTGTAGTAGTGGCGAATCAGGGCGGGGTCGGTGTTGGGGTCCATGCCTTCGTGCCAGGGCATTCCCGGCGAGGTCGTGGTCAGATCCGGGGTTCCGTCCCCCCAGTTCCACGTGTAGGACGTGGCCGTCAAAGTGATGGTGATGTCGCGGCCCAACAGCGTCACAGTGTGGGTCTGCGTGGGATGCGTGGCTGCAACGAGCGTGGGAATGTACTTGTTCGTGTACGACACCCCCTCGGGCCGCTTGTGCAGGCCCGCGCCGTCAGCGTGGATGACGGCAGTAGCTAGGTAGAGGAGGTCTCGTGTTGAGGGAACGCGGCCTGGGTCTTGATCGGGGCCTCCCTCAGGGTCTGACGGGAGCGGGCAGTTATCGACCGTGTCATCGTCGGAGACCGTGGGGCTGTTGGGGGCCTTGTTCACGTACAGGTTCTTACAGCGTGCAGAGTCCTCGTATGTCTGCACAGCAGGACTTGTATTGAAAAAGTTCGTGAGTCTAGGGATATCGTCAGCGGCGTTGTGGTTGTACCAACTTTCTTGTGGAGTAGATTCACGGTCTCCCATCATGCCGTTAAGGATGGCAGCGTTGTTTTCAGTTGTTGAGTCAAAGTTTGAATCCCAAGGTACTTCCGCGTATGCAACTCTCGTCATAAATGACGTAATGAGTGCCAATGTTAGTGCTGAGATCAGAGAAAAGTACCTGAACTTCTTATTCATCCCGGAGCACCCGCCCTTGAACTTCAACCCACTTGCCATCGTTCCAAGTGAGAATTAGGGACAGTGTTGAGCCGTATTCGGGTGTCTGTTCCTTCGTACGAACCCCTTGGCATTTGGTTCCGTCAATGGACACGATGTGGAACTTAACGAGAACTGAATTATCCGGGATGTCTGTGCCATTCGGCGGAACTGGTTCCACGCGAAGGACATCCGTGATGTTGGAAGAAGTTCCGTAGGACCATCCACCTTTGTACAGATCGCTGATGTTGGTAACGTAAGTGTTAGCGAAGGCTGAATTGGGGTCAGACATGTCCGCGAATGGTTGCGTGTCTCCGGTGTTCCACGCGTAGACCAACAGTGCGAGGTAGTGCTCTGCTGCAGCTTCGGCGCCGCGCTCACTGTTTCCTTGGCTTCTTCGGGTAGTTCGGGCTTGGTGTACGTGTCTGCCGCGAACTCGGCAGGGCGCACGAGGACACCGTCAGGACCGATCTCATACCCGCCCGACATGGCGGCCTCGCTCGACGCTGACGGCATGGGCGCAGGGTGCACGGTGGGTGTTGCCGCGGCGCTGGGGCGATCGTTCCACGAGCCGATGCTCGCCCCCAGCGTGTAGGCACCAACAGCTGCCACAGCCACCAGAACAGTGAGCCCAACACCGATTGCCCACGGGCGCAGCGCTGCGCGCCTGGCTGCTAGGGAGCGCTTCTTGCGGCGCGCTGACGGGGTGAGGAAGTCTTGCTTGTCTTCCTCGGTGACGGGTCGCTCAGATAGGGGTGGGACCTTCATGGTGTGTGTGCCTCCACGGTGAGGTGTCCTCCGACGCGCCCCCACCGTTGGGGGTGCGTCCTTTCTCATCAGGGTACGCGCAGAACCGACACGAAACACCAAGAATGCTGCGCAACCATCACGCAAATCCTCCCACCCGCATTCCCATAACCGCACGAATGTGCATGCCCGGCACCGGCCTCGTCGCGAGCCATGGACGATGACGAACAGAAGCCGCCGCGACGGTCATCGAGGACATCGACCGGGCGCAGAGGACGTCACCCTAGAGGAGCTGCTCCAACGCCTCGCGGATCTTCTGTTCCTCCCCGGATCCGATCGTGGGCAGACGCAGGACGGGAACTCCATACGCGGACATGATCGAGTCTTTGAGCGCGTCGCGCCTCTGCTGTTCCTCGTTCATGCCATGGAATTGCCAACCGTCCACCTCGATGGCAAGGAGAAGGCGCTTCGTCACGCGTGAGTACACCCCGAAGTCGAGCGCGCTGTCCCGGAACACGAAAGCTCGCTGTTCCTCGTTCAAGCGACGCGTATTTGGCAACGCATCCCGCAGGAACACTTGGGTCTGATAACCAAAGCGCGTATACCTGGGTTCTGCGAGCACGTCGCGCAGGCACTGTTCCGCAACATTCTCTGCGGGAGAGCGCCGACGATCAGCCCATTTAGCCCGAGAATACCGCTCGAGCGACTCACTGTAGGCGTTGTAGAGGACGTCGAAAATGGAGACTATGTCCGACTGGACGACGACGCTCGGATCGTACATCTCGATGTACTCGAGCAAGGCTCTCACGTTTCGGCTGAGCCGGACTCCCCCCATGCGTGGTCACCACAACGAAGCGGTCTTTGGCGCGGGACACAATCACATTCGTCAGGGCATCCGCGTCGTAGAAATCTTGCGCGGCCGAGCGGTCGTTAGCATTGAGGACTGTAGACAGAATGATCGTGCCCGCACCACGCCCCTGGAATTTGTGCGCGGTCTCCGCCAACCATCGGGGATGCGCCCCATCTCCGAGGTCGCTACGAATCTGCTTGCTCAGATTCGTAGCCTGTGCCCGAAACGGAGTTACGACGCCCAACACGAAATCGCCCGACTCGTCTGCCCCCTCGAGCTCGACACCGTCTCGGATGCTGCGCATATCCTCAAGGTCGGTAACGATGTCGATTTCCCGCTGCGAGAAAAACCCACTCCCGCGCGACGGGCGCCGCGCGTGGTTTCCGGGCGCAGCGTAGATGATCGCGAGCGGATCGGGAGCATCATCGGCAGGGACGCGCATCGGAATGAGCTGACCGCCGTAGTACATGCGGTTGCAGAACTCGATAATCGCGGGATGACACCGGTAATGTTCCTTGAGCAGACTGCTCGGCACCTGTGCTGACTCCGGCATCATTTTGATGGAGTCGAGCAGCGAGAGCGAACGGACGTCGAAGCGCGGCGCGGGCGACTCCTGCTTGCTCTCATCCCACCCCTGGAAGATCGGGCCGAGCTGCTTGTCGTCACCAACGATGACAGCGTTACGGGCCTTGCTCAGCGCCGCCATCCCCTGGGGGAGCAGCACCTGAGAGGACTCGTCGATGATGATCCAGTCGAGCAGCACTTCCTCGGCCAGGTTGTTCCGGATCGAAAAGCACGTGGATGCCACAACGGGGTAGGTGCGCAGGAGGATATCCGTCTGCCGTTTCAGGCGCTCGGTTGGACTGAGTCGGCTCGGACGCTCGCGCGCGAATCGGTCCAGTAAGGCGGCATCGAGCACCTCGCGGGAGTGGCGGCGATACTGCGCGCTCACTTCGACGAGGCCGTGGCGGGCAGCGCGGGCCTCGGCCCCCTCGATGCGGTCGGATAGTTCTTGCTCGTGGGCCCGGTAGAAGGCGAGTTGGAGCGCCGACTGGACGTGCGGGTCTCCCAGGTCAACGCCCTTCAAGGAGCCGTACGCAAAGTAGCGACGCACCCGCTCAATGAAGCCCCGAGGACCGCGCCCCACCCTCGGCGCGCAGCGAGCGAGGGCAAGCAGGTCACCGATGACCCCAGAGCGGCGCCGCGAGATAGCCAGGTGAGAAATGTCCGCAATCGGGCGGCGGCTCTCCTGTATCTTTTCCTCAAAAAGGCACCGCTCACGCTGGGCCGCCGTCAGCTGCGCGCGGATCTTCGGAATGTCTCGCGCATCTTCCCATAGAGTGACGAGGCGGTCTTCTTCGACCCGCAGCGCAGCCTCGTCGGTTCCGGCAGGCGCACCCGACGACGCAGCGGACACCTTGCGAGCCCACGCTTCGCGCCTCTGTTCAAGAACACCCTCACGCTGGTGAAACTCCTTGACGCGTTTCGTTTTCCCGAGGTTCGCAACGAGGAAGCCATAGCCTTCCTCCGTCAGCTTGTCGACGACGTTATCGACCGCAGAGTTCGCCCCCGCGACGACGCCGACGGTCTTGCCTTGCGCGATGAGGGACGCGATGAGATTGAGGATCGTCTGCGTTTACCCGTGCCGGGAGGCCCGTCAATGATGGACAGTTGGTGTGTGAGCGCGGCTCGAATCGCGTTGCGCTGATCGATATTGGAGGGGAAGGGCATGATCAGTCGATCACTCGCGCCCGTCTTCGTGGAGGACACACCGGCGAGGAACGCTTCCAGGGCGGAACGGCGCGGCGACTGAGGGAGCCACTCCCACACGTTCGCGAGGATCGCCTCGGGCAGCATCTTCTCACCGCTCACCCAGCGGGGATATTGGGCTGTCGGGTCGAGCATCGCCCCGGCTCGTCGAGCCTGCGCGCGCACTTCCTCGCGGACGTAGTTGAGGGTGGCGGCGTTGTGCCGATCTTCCGCGGTCGCGTACGTCACCCTCACTTCGTCGTGCCCGTAGCGATGAAGTTTGAGCGTGCCCTCAGCCGTGCGGTACGCAAGCGTGTAGCGGGGATCGCGCGGGTGGTCGGAGCGGCGGAGCGTCCAGATGATTTCGACGTTGGTTCGGCGCTTGCCGCCGACACGAACCTCATCGAGTGCGTCGACTGTTCGACGCTCGACCTGGTCGTAGAGGCGCGCCCTCTCCTCGCCGTATCGATACTCTTTGCCGTTGGTGTAGGTGACGACGATGCGGTTTCCGTCGCGGCGAGCCTTCGCAACTTTCCAGGTCTCGTCCTGCCAGGTCAGCGTTTCTTTATCGCGAATCAGTACGTGCATCGTGCGCGGATCGACGGACTCCATGTCACTCCCCCCCTTGAGTTTTACACCCAGGATAGGCGACTTATCAGACCAGCGGTAGGTTGTTGAACACCCACGCTGCCCTAGGGCGGACGCAGATGTGCATGGTGGTTCATAGACTGCGCGCATGGGTATCTCGCTTGTTTTTCTCCTCGTTGGTCTAGTGGTTGGCGCGCTCCTCGGGTACGCGGGCGCGGTGGCGCGCCGAGCGTCGACGCCTGATGAGGCAGGCACACTGCGCGCGGAGGTCGCCCGCTGGCAGGCGCGCGCGGAGGAGCTGTCCCGGCGGGTCGATTCCGCCGAGGCCCGCTCACAGGGCGACGCTTCCGTCCTGCAGGCGCTCGCCCCGGTCCGAGCGCAGCTGGAGCAGATGACGCAGCGGGTTGATCAGATGGAGCAGATTCGCGCCCGTCAGCACGGCGCCCTCGCCGAGCAGCTGCGCGAGTCCGCGAGACGCGAGACCGAGTTGGCCCGCACGACCGCCTCCCTGGAGGGAGCTCTGCGGTCGCGTAGCGCACGCGGCACGTGGGGTGAGGTCGAGCTTGCCCGCATCCTAGAGGCTTCCGGAATGCTGCCGCACGTGGACTTCGCGGAACAGCGTTCGATTGGCACCCTCACTCAGGGACGAGGCCGGGGCGGGGTCACATCGTCGGGCGACCTCGGCCGTCCCGACGTCACGATTCACCTGCCCGGGCAGGGGTTCCTCGCGCTCGACGCGAAGGCCCCCATGGACGCATACCTGCGGGCGTGCGCCATTGAAGAGAGCGGAGAAGACGCCGAATCTCGACGCCACGCCGAGCTGTCGGCACACGCGAAGGCGCTACGCTCTCACATCGATGCGCTGGCTGGACGCGACTATGCGCGTTCACTGGGCGCGTCACCCGAGCTGGTCATTTTATTTGTCCCATCCGAGGCCGCGCTGTCGGCGGCCCTGCACGCTGATGCATCGCTCCTGGACGACGCGATGGCCCGTGGCGTCGCCCTGTGCTCCCCCCCGTCACGCTACTGGCGGTGGCGCGCACGTGCGCCACCGCGTGGGCTCGAACGTCGATTAACGAACAGGCGGACCAAGTCATCGCACTCGGCCGCGAGCTATACGAGCGCCTCGGCGTCGTCGCCGGCCACATGGAAAACCTCGGCAAACACCTCACCAAAACCGTGGACTTTTACAACAAGACCGTATCGTCTATGGAAAGCCGCCTCCTGACCAGCGCACGGTCCGTGAGTGCACTCGAGGAGGCATCGAAAAAGACCATGACGGTCGCGCCCATCGACCCGGACGCTGCCCAGGTTCGTACTTTCACGAAGCCGGAATTGACGGACCAATAAGCGTGTCGGCGATCCCATCCAGCTGTGCGCGGATTTCGTCAAAGGGGGCGGTCCAGGTCGAGCGTCGTCGCGCTGATGCGGTTGCCGCTCATGCGGTAGGTGGCGTCGGGCTGGATGTCCTCGTCGGTGGCGGCGTAGAGGAGCATGCCCGAGACCTCCACCCTCTCCCCCGCCTGCTCGAGGGCCACCTGCTTGTTCTTCACGTACGCGAAAATCTGATACAGATTCCCCGAGCGCACGGTCTTCTTATCAAAGTTGCTCTGCATCGTGGACGCGTAGTACTTCGCGTCAATGATGAGCACGCGGCCGCGAGCGCTCAGCGTGATGTCGCTGCGCATGGCGGGTAGACCGTCCGAAACCCCGTCATCGAGCGCCCAGTCGATGAAGGACGCGCTGGCGTTCAAACGGGGATGTTCCTTACGGTAGTACTCGAGGATGAACTTCTCGTAGAGGCGGCTCATGCGCTGCTCGTCGAAGAAATCCATCATGCGCACGCTGCCGTCGCTCTGGGTTTGAAGGAGGCCCTTGATGACGAGCCAGCATACGGCCATCAGCATGCGGTAGGTGCGATTGTTGCGGTCATAGCGCATGTTCCAGTCCACCGTGTGCAGGTCGATCTCGCGCACGTCCGCGAAGAAGACCATGAGCTTCTTCAGGCTCTTCTTGCGCGCCTTCGAGATGTCCGAGCGCACGAGCAGCGCGACCGTCGCCTTGATGACCCGGTTCATCGTCGTGTCGACACTGAACTCGTCGTAGGAGCACACCAGCTGGCGGCGCAGAATCGCCTGCGATTTCACGGAGTCGGTGACCTCGATTTGCCGCGCAGGGAGGAGCGCGCCTCGGTCCGGCTCACGTACTCCTGCCCGAGGCCTCGTTTGAGTTGCAGGGACACGCCACGCTCAAGGATGGCGGCGCACAGCTCGGCGGCGTTGTCGAAGTCCTCCGCGGCCACGGCGCGGTAGCCCTGCTCGCGCAGCGCCGAGAAGGCGTAGGCGAGCATGTGGAAGACGTTGCGGACGCGAATCACCGCAGCGACCTGCGCAGCCTGTCGCTCCACTCGCGGACCTTGCCAGGCTCGTCGAACCAGTATTCCTTGAGCATCGGGATGAGCTCGTAGTCCACGATCGAGGCCAGGGCCGTGTCGGTGCAGTCCTCGGGTTTCATGTTGCAGAAGTAGCTGTGCCCGATGCAGAAGCCCTCGCCGAGAGACTCATCATCGGCGATCGCACTGTTAAGAGATTCCACCTCGCGCACCAGGGCCTCGAACCTCGGATTATCGAGGCCGGCGCAGTACTTACGGAAGCCGTCGGAATCGAAGGCGGGGCGCAGCTCCACGAAGGCGAAACGGCGGCGCAGCGCGTAGTCGAGCATCGCGAGGCTGCGGTCCGCCGTGTTCATCATGCCGATAATGTGGACGTTCTTGGGCACGTAGAAAAGCTCGCGCGAGTAGAGGAGCTGGAGTTTATCTCCTCGCTTATCACTCTCGATGAGCATGAACAGCTCGCCGAAAATCTTTGAAAGGTTGCCGCGGTTGATCTCGTCGATGATGAAGAAGTAGTCGTTCTCCTCGTCGTCGGCTGCCTTCTTACAGAAGGAGTAGAAGGCACCCTTGACAAGCTCAAATCCAGCTCCGGAGGGCCTGTACCCCTCGATGAAATCCTCATAGGAGTAGCTCTGATGGAACTGGACCAACATGACGCGCGAGGCATCCTTGACGCCCATCATCGAGTAGGGGAGGCGCTTGGCGGCGTAGGTCTTTCCTACACCGGGTGCTCCCTGCATGATGATGTTCATCTTAGTTTTCAGCAGGCCCATGATCGCGCCATACTGTTCGCGGTCCATGTAGACCTCGCCAAGAAATTTCTCGACGGAGTACTCGGTCAAAGGCCCTCAGAATCTCCTCACCGTCGAATGTGTCTTCCGCGTCCTCAAAAAGGGCCTCAATACGTGCCAGCCGGACCGGATAGTCGGTGATCTCAGTGAGGGTCTTCCTCACCGGCCATGGCTCGTCGAGGCTCCACGTTCCCTTATCGGTCCAGCGGACCTCGCGGATGTTCGGATAGTCGCTACCCTCAGCATCGTAGACATAGTTGCCCGTCACGACACCCCGCCCAACGATCACCGTCTTGCCTTTTTTGACGAATACGACGTCGCCTGGCTTCATCTCGTTCGCAAACTGCCACAGGGCGTGAATGTCATTCTTCTGAGTACCATTTTCGGGATAGGTCTGGAGCATCTGTGCCTTCAGATCTTCCTTATGCGCATAGGCACTCAGGTCCCCGATCTCACCCCACGCAAGCCCCATAATTCCGCGCGCGTAGAACTCCTCCCACATGCAGGCACCTTCGCCCGGCGCGTACAACCAGTAGCGCACGGTCTGCACACCATCGTCACCGAGAGCCGCCGTCTGCATCATTGCCTCCCTAAGAAGCACAGCCATGAGTACTGGATATCCATCGTCATGGCCACACCCTACCACCCAGGTGATCGACGACACAATTCGCACTTATACTCGTTCAACAGCAAAGCCGGGCCACGCCCTCGCGCGACCCGGCCACTGCCTCGAAGAAGACGCGGAACCCTCAGTCAAGGTCCGCCAATACGCCCACGTCACGCGCGGCCTGCCGCAGGCGCTTATCACGCGTCCACAGCGCCACACCGGGGGTCACGACGACACTCGCCAGAAGTGCCACATCGACAGCGCTGAGGCCCCTCCCCCATAGCCGCCGCTCCTCGACAAGATGCCGCACGCCCTGATCATCAACACTGCGCACGATCATCAAGCGCTCAAGCGCTTTCAGGAAGATCGATCGATTCTTGAGATTCCCCAACGCAAGTTCAGTGATGACACTCTGATGTACGCACACCTGGTCGCGCTCGAGCAGATCAACGAGAACCGGCTCAGTTTTCCGCAGGTGATCGATCCAGATGTTCGTGTCAACGAGGACTCTCATGCTCGTTGCCGACTCCGAGGCGCAGCCTCCGCCGCGGAATCACTGCCGCCGAGCGCAGCGAGCTGCCGCCCGGTCTCGATGCGAACGAGGAGTTCTACCGCATCCCTAATCAAGGCAGATCGCTCTCTGACCCCGGTCAGCTCCTCGGCGCGCGCAAGCAGGTCATCATCGAGTGTCACAGTGGTTCTCATCGCTACCTCCACATTCAGGATAGCATCGCGAGCGTCATCATTTGATTCGACTATTGACGCTCACTCACGCTCACTCACGCTCACGCACCCTCTGACCAACAGCAAAGCCGAGCCGCACCCTCGCACGACCCGGCCACTGCCTCGTCAGACTGAGTTATTTCAGGCAACCTCCACCGTAGCGAGGGGAACGATTCCACTCAGCGAATCACCCAGCGCATCTTCGGCGCGATCAAGCTCGTAACGCATCTGCAGGTTCATCCAGAATCCCGGGGTCGTACCGAAGTAGCGGGATAGACGCATTGCAGTGTCCGCCGTAATCCCCCGCTTCCCATGAACAATTTCATTGATACGACGGGGCGGAACACCGATAGCAACAGCAAGCTTGTGCTGCGTGATTCCGAACCCCTCGATGAAGTCTTCCATCAGGACTTCACCCGGGTGAATCGGAGCAATTTTAGTGGTAGTCAACGATCTCAACTCCCTCTGGACCAGCATCGCCCCACCTGAAGCAGATACGCCACTGATCATTGATTCGGATACTATACTGCCCCACACGATTACCGCGCAGACGCTCGAGCCGGTTACCCGGAGGAACCCGAAGATCCTCTAGACGACACGCAGCGTCAATCTGACGCAACTTGCGCAGCGCGACGCGCACGATGCGCGCATCGAGGGAAGGAACAGGCTCCCTCTCAAACAAGCGCTCAGTCTGGCGATCCCCGAATGACTGGATCATAACTCAACAGTATATCGGAATGCGTTATTAACGCAAGCCGTTAAGTTGCATCGTCGTCAGGGTCTCCTTTTCCGCACGCTAGACGACCTCCAACAGCAAAGCCGGGCCACGCCCACGCGCGACCCGGCCACTGCCTCGTAGAAGAAAACTCAGACGTTGAAGCGGAACTCCACGCCCTTTCCGCCTACATCAAGCTCAAATAAGTATCTCTATCAACCGCAGCATCTGATAGGTGTTCGGATGCCGTCCTTACGGGACCGGACCATACCCAACGTCCTCACGAAACTCTCAAGAGTCCCAGGGGCGGGCATGATGCACATCCTTCCAGGGCACGCTCAGGGAAATCCTCATCAGATGTCACCTCACCACGCAGTAACCCCATAGCATTCGCAGCGAAACAGGGTACGCAGATAATAGATAGCAGTGGAATGATCACTATCCTCAGCAGCTTCACGCGCGAGCCGAGCTAGACGTGCGGCCTCTTCGACCGCATACTTCGCGGAGATCGACTCTGCGAGGCTGTTCGTGCCTGTCGTAATTCTCCGTCCATAGTTGGTCGGATCGTTCATCTCCCGGAGTCCGCTGTTGGCGAGACTCTTGAAGAAATCGCGGAGGTCCCAGTCATAGATGATCGGTTTGTTGTTGAGCGCATACTGCGCAGTGCGCATCTCAAGATAGAACGACGAGAGCGGAACGTTGTTGCAGGACTTCCAGGTCTTCACCAGACGGATGAGTCCCTTGGCACGACCGCCAGTTTCCTGCTGCGCATGATCGACATACTCCAGGTGGACTGCCGGGTTGCTTCGTATCCATCCGGTGCTGCCAGGATCGGGAATGTCGTAATCGTCGGTTTCCCGGATATAGGCGGGCGTGATCTCCACATCGGGACCGTCTTCAAAATAGCGCAGGCGCACGGCTGGACGGTCTATTGAGACATATGCGCCAGGGATGCCGCGCGAAAGCGATGCGCGCAGGTCTTCAAGGGCCGTAGTGGAGGAGGAAGGACAACTGTCGCACATCGAGACGAAGTAGTCCACATCACTGAACCCGTCAAGCGCAGTCCCGTGATGCCATGAGCCTGTCTCGCGCATGCGGAGAATGCCCAGGTCAGTCTTGAGCCATTCCTCGATCTCCTTTCGGTGCTTCGCAGCATCAGAGCGCGCCGCCTCGTTGGGTGTCATCGAGCGGATCAGCGACTCCAACATGGAGCTTGCTGTTGCACTCACAGGGCATCAACCTCGAACTGCTGCCCACCATCCCGCTCGATGTTCCGCTTTGCTCTGTTGTAGGCAAATCGAGGAATCGGGTCTGATGTGTGGTCAAGATCAGAAGCACGTCCGGCGAGTCCTTCGAGCGCTTCTCGAAGCACACAGACCTCATCGCTGGAAGCCTGCACGTACAGCACACGTCGCGCATCGTTGCGCAGAGTTGTGTAGTCGTTTCCCCGAGAAACGGCCCGCTCAGCGAGTTTGTCGGGACGACTGCTCGTCAGGGTCGCGGAAGCGATGGCCGCGACCACCGCCAGGACTCCCGAAGCAACCTGGGCTTCGGTGGCAAACGTCAGCACCGCAGCCAGCGCGCTCAGCGCCGCAGTAAGGACACCGAGCGTCCAATGGAACGCCCTCCATGCTTTGGCTGCCTCGAACTGACCTTGCGCCGAAATACAGCGCTTTCGAGAATGCGAGCCACCTCCGCTTGGATGGCCGCACGTTGCGAGGTTTCCAGCGACTCTCCCATCACCACTGCCTCCCTGGGCGGCGCATACCGGCCCGCACTCTGGGAACAGCTACGGGTTGGGCGCACAGGTCAGTAATCACTGGCCAACTCCGACTCGTACAGTGCCTTGACGCTCTGGGCATCGCGGATCGCCTCCCGCACACGAGGCTTGGTGAGGTCGAGGACTCGCAGCACACCACCCGTCTCGGCCACGGACTCGATGCGACGGAAATCGTTCGCGAAGCGCTCCGCAAAGTCCGCCATTCCGCGTAGTTTCGGCAGCGCATCGGAGAGGTGATGGCCGTGTGGGTCTACAAGGTCCACGGCGACGCTGCCGTCGTGGTTGGTGCCAAAGAAGATAAAGTCCGGGCGCAGCGCCTTCCAGTCGCCCACCTCGTCCTTGTAGGCCACAGCGAGAGATTCCTTTACCGCACGATCAGGGTTGCGGTACCAGCCTTGGGGAAGCCGGGCTGCGCGGCTTCAGAGTCCAGGACCTTGCGTTCCCATTCGTTCAAGGCAATCGGAACCGTCCCGTCCGCAGAGGCGAGCAGATGCATTTCCCGGGTAGGCAAGTCCTCTTCAGTGCCGTCGGGGTGGCGCACCTTGGTATCAGCTTGGCCATTCTTCGGCGTAGTGAGACTGATCAGCTCTGGGGTGGTAGACATCGACTCCAGACGATCGTACTCAGCCTGGCGCTCGTCGGTCAGCCCCTTGCGTGCTACGCGAGTACGCGTAAGCCAGTCACGGGCTAGCGCATCTGCCTCGGCTTCGACGGCCTGCGCTATCTCGGGGACACGCCCGAGAGAGGCGACAGCGATGTGAGCTTCGAGGAGTTCGTCTTCGTCGCCGTCTGGCCCGACCAAGTGGTCGACGTAGGAGGCGCACAAAGCCGGGCTCAATACACGGGTGGACGTGCGGTAGTAGTCTCAATGGCGCGTGGGTCAGCACTGACAGAGAACGCGCGGTAGGAGAACCCGCCGCCGATCCGGCCTCGAACTTCCTCGCCTTCCATTGTGAGCACGTCCTCGCGCGCCTTAGCGATCTTCTCCCTATACTGCACCGTCCGCCCGTCGAGGACAGCGTGTAGGTGCTTGTACGCCTGCTCCACAGCCTCATCTATAAGGTGGTCTTTCGCCAGAGCCGTAGCCAGTGCAGTGAGCCTGCGGATGGGCTTGACGTTCTTCTTCGGGATCGTCACCGAGGGAATGACTGAGAACTGCTTCCACACTGCCTGAGGGATGGCAGGGTTCGCACACAGCGGGATCGGGTCAAACAGTACCCTGCGACCTAGACCACCGCCACCGTCTTCTCCTTCGTCGGCATCCTTACTCGTGGCCCCCTTCATCAGAAGCTCCGCGACCGCGGTCGCAGTCTTCCGATCAAACAGTGGTAGTAGACAGTCCACCGAATTCAGCAGTTCGTTGCCAGGAATGCGCCGAGCCAGCGGCGTGCGCATCATCCGCCCGAGCAGCTGCGTGATGTGGGTGCGGTCCTTGGCCGGACGGAACGAGACAAGCACCTCGGCTCGTGGGCAATCCCAGCCGGTGGAGATCGCACTCTTGGCAAGCAACACCCGTACATGCGTTGTGTCCTGAACCCTCTGCGGCTCAATATACGGCACAACCTGTTGCCCAACGGTCAGGTCCGCGTGCTCTCCGAAGACGTTTGCCACAGCATCGGAGGGCAAGTCCGGCCAGGCCTCGTAGATCGTATCCAGCGTTCGGGTGAGGGCCTCATGTGAAGGTTTATCTCCTACCTGAACCACCATCAGCGGGTGAACGGCTTCGGTCTCACCCTGCTCGCGCGCATAGTCGCTCCAGGCGCGCTCTGAGGCCTTGATCTTCTCGACAGCCTTGGTCAGGAGCACGGTCTCGAATGCACCATCCTCGGCAGGGATCGACAGGGCAATGTCGTCCTTTAAGAGTCCCGATGCCTGGACCAACGCGGAGTCAACCTGTACCGACGGGAGGGCGTCACGCCCTTTGGCATCCTTCATCGCGGCCTCGAACCGCTCAACCGTGGCCGAGATACCGAAGACGACGGGCATCGCAGGCACGCTGCCCTGACCGTTGATAAGTCGCTGCACGATGGTGGACCGTTCGCGTACGCGCGTACCCATCCCGCGGTGTGCTTCGTCAAGCACGAGGTAAAGGGTCAGATCTTCGTTGGCGATCGTGTTCGTGATCGTGTCGTAGATAGAGGACTGAACCTCGTCCGGACGCGGTTCTAGGCCCGGAATCACATCATCGTCATGAACTTCGGGTGCACCCTTGACCAGGCGGGAGTTCTTACTCAGCTTCTGAGTGTTAAGAAAGTACACATTACCCGGCCGGAAAGTTGGCTCGGAGAACGTCGTAGGCACAACGCGCAGACGGTGGTCCAACTCGCTCGCAGCGGCCTGGATTCTCGCACGAGACTGCTCATTCAGAGCCGGGTCGTCCGAGAACCACAGCACGACCGCACCTGGGTCTCCCATGAAGTCGAACTCGTCATTACCGAAAAACAGTGATTCAATCACAGCGGCGGCCATTACGGTCTTGCCTGCACCCGTGGTCGCCGTTAATGAGAACTGCGATAGCGCACCGTAACGACGGAATGAGTCTCGTGCACGTTCCAGGTTCCGCAGCACATCCCGGACAGCCTCGACCTGGTAGTCCTTCAGTGTGTAACGCATCTACAGGCTCCTTCCCGTGTTGATCTCGAAGTTCTGGAGGTACGACTCGTATAGCCTCACCGGCAAGACACCATTGTTCAGTTCCCGGCACACCATTTGGAAGGAACCGTCGTCATCCGTGACGACATAGGCGATCTCGATGCCATCACGAGCGTTCACAGCCGTAACGAACTCGTCGGCTTGATCCAGATTCTCTAGGACACCATATGCTTCAGCCACGTCCCAGCCGTCCTCACCAAGGTCGTAGATGATCCGACCGCGCGAGCCCGCCCGCAACCACAGCATCGGCGCGACCCTCTCAAACGCCCGATTGTGTCGGACTGACAGCGAAGCCTCGTAGGTGAGGGTGAAGAACGCGGCGTTTCCTTGAAGCCCTCACACATGGGGAACTCGTCAGTGAACTTGTAGTCCCCCTTTATCGGTTCGCCCTCCGGGGTCTGGCCGGAGATCGCAGCTGTGAGGCGCGGCTTTGTGATGTAGTCGCAGATTCCTAGCGCCTCCCAGTCGGCATCTCCAGGACGCAGCCCCTCACGGCGGAGCCGATCCTGCTCATCAGCTGAGACCTCGTTATTAGTCACAGAGATGCACTGTCGATGCCCCCCGTCCTGACGATTCAACCGCATCACAGCGTGAGCGGTCGTGCCCGAGCCAGAGAAAAAATCCAGGACAACCGCGTCGAGCTTGTCTTTCACAAAGAACCTGAGGGCATCCTCAACGGCGTACAGCGACTTCGGGAACGGGAACTTGCGTCCCGGAACCATGGCGCGAAGAAATGTCGACCCGTATACGCTGGCGTCGTGGGAGTCTCGCACCCAAAGTGTTCTCGGCGCTGCGCTCCCCCCCCAGGTTCGATCCGGAGTCTGACCACGACAGATCGAGGCCGCCTCCCAGAAGCTCGCCATTCGATACGATCTCACCTGCTTCAATAGCCTTGATCTGCCCGGATTTGAGGAAGAGCACAGCCCATTGCTCCGTGGAGCGATTCCATGATCCCCGCTTCGCGTATCCCTGCTCAAGAAGCGAGCGAAGTCGGGGGGGCGCCCACTTGCCAGCGCCCTTCAGAGCCATCGGATCGTAGCGGCCAGCAGGCTTTCAGTCCTGGAATCGGAGGCGTGATGGAGTTTCGGTCGACATCCATAGGGAGCGCATCACCAACTGTCGCGATTTGTTCTGTCTCCGGATCCACCCATACCGGATAGAACATATTTGGTCTTGAAGAACGGGAAGCATCGTCCCCTCGTCGCAAGAGGCTGTTCCAAATGGTCTTTTGCTTCCGTGGCGCCTCAGCGTTGGTCAGCATGTTGTCACCACTCGGTAGGACTTTTGCATCGCCAAGATAAATGACGAAGAGGTATTCATCGGCGCGGGAAAATCTTCCTGGCCTGCTCGAACCCTTCTTGTTCGTCATCGACGCCACCATCTGGATGTCTGCCTCCGGGAACGTCTGCTCCAGCAACAACCCCAGCCGAAGGTACTCCTTCTCATCAATCGTGACGATGAGCACAGAGTCGTTGGGGTTAAGCAGCTCACGAGCGATCTTCAGGCGCCGTTCCATGAACGCCAACCACTTCGAGTGCCGGTAGTCGTCATCACTGGAGACGTAATTGTTGTTGTACTTCCAGTCCTTCGCCCCGGTGTTGTACGGCGGATCGATGTAGATAGCGTCGATGGAGTGCCGATGCGTATACGTGAGCATCTCCAGTGCGTGATAGTTCTCAGCATTGATGACCGTGTGGAAGGGCTTGTCTCCACCTCGCTCGACCCTGCCGGTCTCCACAAGTCCGGGGTAGATGCGATCCCTGAACTCTGCGACAACCACCACGTCGTCAACAACTACAGATTGGGTCTCGGGCTCCTCGGCATCCAACTCAGCGAGATGTGCCACGCGCTGTCCATCGACAAGGTCAATCCGCGTCACTCGCCACAGCCGCTGGTCTCCGCCCTTAGTCTCCCCACGAGGCGGAAGCACCCGCACCTTGTCACCGCGACGCACCGGCCTGCCGGGCAGCTCAACAGCCTCAGGCTGATGCTGCTCGAAGACGAGACCGAAGCTGCGACGCTTGGTGAGAGCGGCGAACTCGGCTTCCAGATCAGCACCGAGTTGCGGATCAACCTTGCGTGCCTGCCTTAGCAGTTCAGTCAATCTCGACAATGGTGTACCTTCCTCGTTCACGCTGATGCGAACTAGCGCCTATTTTTCCAATCAGACGTTGAAGCGGAACTCCACAACGTCTCCGTCTTCCATGACGTAGTCCTTGCCTTCCATGCGGACCTTGCCGGCGGCCTTCGCGGCGGCCATGGAGCCGGCCTCGACCAGGTCGTCGTAGGAGACGACTTCGGCCTTGATGAAGCCCTTCTCGAAGTCCGTGTGGATGACGCCGGCGGCCTTGGGGGCGGTGTCGCCCTTGTGGATCGTCCAGGCGCGCGCTTCCTTCTCACCGGCGGTGAGGTAGGTCTGCAGGCCGAGGGTGTCGAAGCCGACGCGGGCCAGCTTGTCCAGGCCGGACTCGTCCTGGCCGGATTCGGCGAGCATTTCGCGGGCGTCCTCGTCGTCCAGTTCGACCAGCTCGGCCTCGAACTGGGCGTCCAGGAAGATGGCTTCAGCGGGCGCAACGAGGGCGCGCAGTTCGTCCTTCATCTCCTCGTTGTCCATCTCGGCGGCGTCCATGTTGAACACGAAGATGAAGGGCTTGGAGGTCATGAGCTGGAAGGTGCGCAGCGCGTCCTGGTCCAGCTTGGCGCCCTGCAGGGCCGGACAGCAGCTCGCCGCGTTCCAGCAGCTCCAACGCCGCTCGGGCGGTTTCGAGGACGATCGGCTCGGTCTTCTTGCCGCGCACCTCCTTCTCGAGGCGCGGGATCTGCTTCTCGACGGTCTGCATGTCGGCGAGGATCAGCTCGGTCTTGATGGTCTCAATGTCCGAGGCCGGGTCCACCTTGCCGTCGACGTGCACGACGTCGGGGTCCGAGAAGGCGCGCGTGACCTGGCAGATCGCATCGGCCTCGCGGATGTTGGCGAGGAACTGGTTGCCCAGGCCCTCACCCTCGGAGGCACCACGCACGATGCCGGCGATGTCCACGAAGGACACGGTGGCGGGCAGGATGCGCTGGGAGCCGAAGATCTCCGCGAGCTTGTTCAGGCGCGGGTCGGGCAGGGGGACGACGCCGACGTTGGGCTCGATGGTCGCGAAGGGGTAGTTCGCGGCGAGCACGGTCGCGCGGGTCAGGGCGTTGAACAGGGTGGACTTGCCGACGTTGGGCAGTCCAGCGATACCGATAGTAAGAGACACGCCCCCATCCTATCGGAGCAGGCCCGGTGGTGTTGCCCTACTTCGTGTGGTTTGGCCCGGCGACGCGGGGCGCGTGGGGGCGCGCGGGTGCCATTCCGGCGCTCTTGAGGTCGGCGCGCAGGTCGCGGGGCAGCGCGAAGGTCGTCGATTCGGTTTCAGTGCGGGCCACCTCGACGGTGGGGAATCCGCGCTCCTGCAGCCATTCGATGACGTCGCGCACGAGGATTTCGGGCACGGACGCGCCGGAGGTGAGGCCCACGGTGCGGGCACCCTCAAACCAGGCTTCGTCGAGCTCATCGGCCTTGTCGACGCGGTAGGCGGCACCGGCCCCGGCCTCGAGCGCGACCTCGACGAGGCGCACGGAGTTCGAGGAGTTCGCCGAGCCGACGACGACCATGACGTCCACCTGGGGCGCGATGTGCTTCACGGCACCCTGGCGGTTCTGCGTGGCGTAGCAGATGTCGTCCGACGGCGGGTCGATGAGCTGCGGGAAGCGCTGGCGCAGGCGGTCCACCGTCTCGCGGGTCTCGTCGACGGAGAGCGTGGTCTGGGAGATCCACACGACGCGCGAGGGGTCGCGCACGACGACGTTATCGACCTCGTCGGGGGTGCCCACGACCTGGATGTGATCGGGGGCCTCGCCGAAGGTGCCCTCGACCTCCTCGTGGCCCTGATGGCCCACCAGGATGATGTCGTAGTCTTCCTTCGCGAAGCGCACGGCCTCCGGTGCACCTTGGTCACGAGCGGGCACGTCGCGTCGATCGTGGCGAGGTGGCGGGTGGCGGCTGCCTCGTGGACGGCCGGGGAGACGCCGTGCGCAGAAAAACACGACGCGGGCGCCCTCGGGCACCTCGTCAGTCTCCTGGACGAAGATCGCGCCGCGCTTGGTCAGCGACTCGACGACGAACTTGTTGTGGACGATCTCCTTGCGCACGTAGACGGGCGCGCCGTAGAGCTCGAGGGCCTTTTTCGACGACGTCGACGGCGCGGTCCACTCCGGCGCAGTATCCGCGGGGGGCGGCCAAGAGGATACGACCGTTGCCCTCGCCGCGGGAGGAGGGCAGGGGGGAATCGGCGCTGGCTCGCAGGTCGACGTTTTCATTCATGCGTCCACCCTAGCGCCCACCGCCCGGGGCGTGCGCGCGCTCGTGGCAATCCCACACGCCCCTCATCGACGAGGCCGGGGCGCGCCCGCGTTGTCGTCTGCCCACACGCGTTGGGGCGGCGGCGCAGATGGGGGGGCGGCGTGTGGCATCCTGTGTGAGTGACCTCGCCTTACTCTCCCTCCTCGCCCGCAGCCGGGCCCGCATCCGGCACTACTCCTGCGCAGCTGCCCGCCGCGAAGGCGGCTGATACGACGCGGGATAATCCGTGGCCGCTGCGCAGGCTGACGGAGAACATCAAGGTGTACGTAGACCGCATGAGCCCCCTATGGGTGGAGGGCCAGGTCGTCGAATACAAGGTACGCCCGGGCGCGAAGATGCACTTTTTGACGCTGCGCGACCTTCAGACGGACACGTCGATGACGGTGACCGCATGGGCGGGCGTCATGGATTCCACCCGCTGACCGAGGGCGCGCGCGTGGTGACGCGCGTGAAGCCAGTGTTCTGGGAGCGCTCGGGCCGCCTCAACCTGCAGGCGGCGGAGATTCACCTGCAGGGCGTGGGCGACCTGCTGGCCCAGATTGAGGCGCTGCGCGCCCGCCTGGCCGCAGAGGGCCTGTTCTCGGAGAGGCGCAAGAAGCCGCTGCCGTTCCTGCCGCGCACGATCGGCCTGATCTGCGGCCGCAACGCGAAGGCGAAGGACGACGTGGTCGTCAACGCGTCGGATCGCTGGCCAAGCGCACGCTTTGAGATCCGCGAGGTCGCCGTGCAGGGCGATCACTGCGTGCCCGAGGTGGGCCGCGCCCTCCTCGAACTGGACGCCATGGACGAGGTCGACGTCATCGTCATCGGCGCGGCGGCGGCGCAGTCGAAGACCTCCTCCCTTCTCCGACGAGCGCCTCGTGCGCACCGTCGCAGACGCCCGCACGCCCATCGTCTCCGCCATCGGCCACGAGGGCGACTCTCCCCTGCTGGACCTGGTCGCCGACTACCGTGCCTCAACCCCGACGGACGCGGCTCGCCGCATCGTCCCGGACCGCGCCCGAGAGCGCGACGGCATCTCCCAGGCGCTGACCCGCATGCGCGGGGCGCTGGGGGCACGCCTGGCGACGGAGCGCTCGAACCTGACGCTCATCGCGTCGCGCCCGGTGCTCCAGGGCCCAGACGCGATCGTCGAGGGGCACCGAACGGTCCTCACGCAGCGCGTCACGGCGATGCGCTCGGCGATTGAGCGCCGGCTCGCCTCGGAGCGCCAGCAGCTGACGCGCTCGCGCGCGACGCTGACGGCCCTGTCCCCGCAGGCGACCCTCGACCGCGGGTACGCGCTCCTGAAGACGCCGTCGGGCGCGCTCATCACCTCCTCGGCGCAGGTCAAGAAGGGCGACCTCATCGAAGGCATCCTCGCTTCCGGCCGCATGGTCGCCCAGGTCGTGGGTGCCACGAACCCCGCTCCGCCCGCGGACGCGCCCAACACAGGCGCCTGACCCGTAGGGCCCGCCCCGGCCTCGTCCCCCGCCCCTCCCACCCAAAGGAACATTCTCATGACCACGAACGACCAGCTCCCCGACCCTCAGTCCCTCGGCTACGAGGAGGCGCGCGACGAGCTCGTGCGCATCGTCCAGACCCTCGAGGGCGGGCAGGCACCGCTCGAGGACACTCTCACGATGTGGGAACGCGGCGAGGCCCTGGCAGCCCGCTGTTCCCAGATCCTGGACGGTGCTCAGGAGCGTCTTTCTGGACGCACCTCCACGCCCTCCCCCGAAGCACGCTAATGTACGTTCTGTAGATCCGCTCACACGCAGGTGAGGAGACACCATGACGGTGCAATCTGGACCCCACATTCGCGATCGGCGAGGCGCTCATCGATGTCGTCATCACGTACGAGCAGCCCGACTTCCCCGTTGAGATCCCCGGCGGCTCTCCCGCGAACGTCGCCCTGACGCTGGGTCGCCTCGGCCGCCCGGTGGCGCTGGCGACCTGGATCGGTCTGGACGAGCGCGGCCGCCTCATCGACTTCCACATGTACGATTCCGGCGTGCACGTCACCGGGGCCTCGCGCGGTGCCTCGCACACGTCGACGGCGCTGGCCCGCCTGGACGAGTCGGGGGCCGCCTCCTACACCTTCGACCTGGAGTGGGCGCCGACTCCACCAATCACCGTTCCGCCTACCGCTCAGATCATCGAGGCGGGCTCGATTTCGGCGATCATCGAGCCGGGCGCCCGCCGTTCTTGACGCGCTGACCCTGCGGCCGCGAGCACGCGCTCGTGTGCTTCGACCCGAACGCGCGCCCCTCGATCATGGGCGAACCCGAGGCGGCCCTCGCCTCCCTCGAGCGTTTCATCGCGCTGGCGGACGTCGTCAAGGTGTCGGATGAGGACATCGAGTGGCTGACGGGCGGCTCCCCATCGACGAGGTCGTGGAGCGTTGGCTGGGCATGGGACCGGCGCTCGTCGTCGTCACGTGCGGCAAGCACGGGAGCCCTCGCCGTCACCTCCTCGGGCCTGCGTGTCACGAAGACGCCTGGCGACGTCGCGGTCGTCGACACGGTCGGCGCGGGGACTCCTTCATGGGCGGCATCATCGACGCCATGTGGGGCATGGGCCTGCGCGGCGCCGACGCGCGCGAGGCCCCTACGTTCCCCTGCCCGAGGAGCAGGTCCGCGCGATCATCGACCGCGCCAGCGCCGTCTCCGACGTGACCGTCCGCGCAAGGGCGCGAACCCGCCCTGGGCGCACGAACTCTCCCTAGCACACCACTACGTGACGAGGCCGGTCCCCACAGCGGGGGCCGGCCTCGTTCAGTGTGTGCGTGCGCGCGATGTGGCGCGGGCCTACTTGCCCATGCGACGCTCGCGCTGGGCGTAGGAGCGAAGGGCGCGCAGGAAGTCCACGCGACGGAAGTCGGGCCAGTACACCTCGCAGAAGTAGTACTCGGAGTGCACGGACTGCCACAGCATGAAGCCCGACAGGCGCTGCTCGCCCGACGTTCGGATGACGAGGTCGGGGTCGGGCTGGTCCTTCGTGTACAGGTGGGCGGTGATGTCCGCGTCCGTGAAGGAGTCGGCGAGCTCGTCGAGGGTGCGTCCCTGGGCGGAGGCCTCGCGCATCATGGCGCGGACGGCCTCGGTGATCTCGTGTCGGCCGCCGTAGCCCACCGCGATATTGACGGTCATCCCCTGCACGTCCGCGGTGCGCGCGACGGACGCACGCAGGTCCTCGGCCACCTGCTCGGGCAGCAGGGAGAGGTCGCCGACGACGGCCAGCTTCCAGCGCCCCTGATCCGCCAGGAGCGACACGGCCTCGCAGATGATGCTCAGCAGCTCGCCCAGCTCGCCGGCGTCGCGCGAGAGGTTGTCGGTTGAGAGGAGCCACAGCGTCACGATCGACACACCCGCGTCGTCGGACCACTGGAGGAACTCGCTGATCTTTCCGGCGCCAGCGCGGTGCCCCTGCGAGGCGGTCGCACCCAGTGACTTCGCCCAGCGGCGGTTACCGTCCAGGATGACGCCGATGTGCGGGTACGGCGGCGTCAGACAGCTCGGCTTTTGAGGCGACGCTCGTACATGTCGTAGAGCATGTTCCACTGGGCCATGATGTCCCTCCCCTACTGTCGCACCCTTCGGCGCGGCGTACTCTTATGTTATTAAGGGTATCGCGCCGTGGGTCACAGGGAAACACAAGTACTCTCGGAGTGCGAGAACACGCCTGCCACAATAAGTTACGGCGTAGTAACCTACGGACTCGTAAGAAATGTTGACAGGTTGACAGGGGAACGGATGAAGATCGCATCGCTCAAGCCCAAAGAGTGAGTTCTCCGGGCCAGCTTGTGCAGATCAAGCCCAAGCTGCGCGGGTGGCTCCACCTGGCCGCCGCCCCACTGTCCCCTGGCCGCGTCCATCGTCCTCGTCTGCCTGGCACCCTACGACTCCGACGAAGATCGGTTCCGCCGTTTACCTGGCGTGCTCCCTCATCCTCTTCGGCGTCTCCGCGGCCTACCACCGTTTCTACTGGGCCCCGCGCTGGGAGATCATGTGGAAGCGCCTAGACCACTCCAACATCTTCCTGCTCATCGCGGGCACCTACACGCCGATCACGATCGCGCTCCTGGACCGATCCGACGCGACGGTCCTCCTGTCGGTCGTCTGGGGCGGCGCAGCCGTCGGCATCCTCCTCAACCTCTTCTGGCCTACTGCCCCGCGCTGGCTGACCACCCTCGTCTACGTTGCGCTCGGTTGGGTCGCGGTCTGGTACCCTGCCGCAGCTGTGGGCGGGCGGCGGCCCCATCGTCGTGTGGCTGATCGTCGCCGGAGGCGTCCTGTACACGCTGGGAGCGGTCGTCTACGGCACGAAGAAGCCCGACCCTCCCCCACCCTGGTTCGGCTTCCACGAAATCTTCCACGCCTTCACCGTCGCCGCGTGGGCCTGCCACTGCGTCGCCGTCTACCTGGCGGTCCTGAATTCCTGACGCGCCGCCCCGCCAGGCTGCGATGCCCGGCCAGGCGCAATGTTGCTACACTCGACACCATGCGCGCCGGCACCCGTGTGTCGGCGCTCGATTACTGACACGTCATTGGAGGAACCATGGCTGACACACAGTGGCTCACGCAGGCCCAGTACGACCTGCTCGCAAGCGAGCTGAAGGAGCGCGTCGAGGTCAAGCGCGTCGAGATCGCGCGCCTCATCGATGCCGCCCGCCAGGAGGGCGACCTGCGCGAGAACGGCGGCTACCACGCCGCGCGCAACGAGCAGTCCATGAACGAGACCCGCATCCAGGCGCTCCAGGAAATGCTGGAGCACGCAGAGGTCGGAGAGACCCCCGCCGACGACGGCATCGTCGAGCCCGGCATGGTTGTCACCGCGCTGGTTGCGGGCCGCGAGCAGAAGTTCCTGCTCGGTTCGCGTGACGCCGGCGGCGACCTGGGCATCCAGGTCTTCTCCGCTCAGGCTCCCCTGGGCGCCGCGGTCATCGGCCACAAGGCCGGCGACAAGCTCTCCTTCGAGGCCCCCCACGGGCCGCATGATCGACGTCGAGATTCTCGACGCAAAGCCTTTCGAAGGCTGAGCTTCCAAGCGAGCAGGCCCACCCTGACCTTTGCCCGCCCTCATCATGCGAAGCGGGTCCCACCACTTGGTGGGACCCGCTTCACACTACATATGCGCGCGAGGAAGCCTTACGCCTCCACGTGGGGCGTCGGAGGCTCTCCCGGCTTCTGCTTCTCGCCAGCCGGAGTTTCGTCCTGATCCGCCTCGCCTTCCGACTCGACGTGGGCCTCGACGTGCAGATCCGCAGACACCACCACCTCGTCCTCGCTCGACTCCGCACGAGCCACGTACGGGCGCGTATCGGGCTTACCCGCGTAGGAGGCGGCGATCTTCTCCTCGAGGATGCCAGGAGGGCCACCCGGGCGGTCCTGAGCGGTCGCCAGCTCGGGCATCGGGTCGTACCCGTGCAGGTACATGACGGTCGCGTTGATGAAGGCAGCGATCGGCACCGAGAAGATCGCGCCCGCAATGCCCGCGATCGCGGATCCGGCGGTGATGACGAGCATGACGGCGACAGGGTGCAGGGAGACGGCATTCGACATCATGAAGGGCTGCAGGATGTTGGATTCGATCTGCTGGACCACCAGAATGATCACGAGCATGATGATCGCCTTCGTCAGGCCACCGTTCACGGCCGCCACCAGCACCGCGATGACGCCGGACGTCAGGGCACCCAGAATCGGCACGAAAGCCGCGAAGAAGGTGATGACACCGATCGGGATGGCCAGGGGCACGCCCAGGAAAAACGCGCCCAGCGCGATACCGAGCGCGTCGATGGCCGCCACCTGGATCTGCGTGCGCACGTAGGAGCCGAAGGTCGCCCAGCCGCGGATCGCGCCTCGTGGACGGGAACGCGGGCGGGGGCGGGCAGCAGGCGCACGCACCACAGCCAGATCGAACGTCCTTCCTTCAGGAAGAAGAACAGACAGAAGAGCATCGTCAGGCCGGAGGTGGCCAGCGTGCCCACCGACGAGGTGATGCTGAGGGCACCGGTCGCCAGCGTTTCCTTGTTGGTATTCAGCCAGTTCACCAGCTCGGAACGCAGCTGCTCGGCCGCGGCCGTCAGGACGGTCGTGTCGATCTTGAGGGGGCCGTTCTGCAGGAACTCGTTGTGCAGGATCGCATCGAGCAGGGCGCGGAAGCCGTCCGCGGCCTGCGTGGCCAGCTGCGGGACCTGCTGGATGAGTTCGGCGGCGGCCTGGCTCAGCGCACCGGCGACGGCCGCAAAGAAGACGAGCAGGCCGACGGTTGCTGCGAGAGACGAAGGGAAGTGCAGGCGGCGGCGCATCCAGGAGACGAGGGGCTCCAGCAGCACCGCCACCGTCAGCGCAATCGCGACTGGCATGATGACGATCGTCAGGCGGGCGATACCCCACACGACGACCATGACCAGGCCGACGACGACGAGGGTGCGCCACGAGATCGCCGCAGCGACGCGAAGGGTGCGCGGGACGGCGGCTGCCACGTCGCGCTCATCCTCGTGTTCCTCGCGCACCGACACCATGACGGGTGCGGGCGCGGGCTCATCTGCATGCTTCGTCGGCAGGGCAGCCGAGAGTCTGCCCATCAGGTCGGATAGCTTCCAGCGCGGCTGTTCCTGAGTGTCGGCCACGGTCCCTCCTTTTCATTCACCCCCTAAGCGTACTCGCCTGCGTCCCCATTTCCGTCCGCGCAGCGCGCTCACCCGCCACAAGGGGCGCATACTGGGAGCCATGACATCGTTTTTCAAGCAGGCACACACGAACGTTCACGTCTCCACGCACGCGGTCCTCGGTTCGAACATGAGGAACGAGGCTGGGGCGGGCCAGGAGGTCATCTGCCTTGCCGCGGGCTGCTTCTGGGGCGTCGAGAAGGCCCTGTGGAATGCGCCCGGTGTCGTGACCACGGCGACCGGCTACATGGGCGGGCAGTCGCCCAACCCGACGTACGAGCAGGTGTGTTCTCATACGACGGGGCATGCGGAGACCGTGCGCGTCGTCTTCGATACGGCGCTCACAAGCGCCGCTGACCTGGTTCGGCTTTTTCTTCGAGATCCACGATCCGACGCAGGTGGGCGGACAGGGCAACGACATCGGCGACCAGTACCGTTCGCAGATCTGGACGACTACACCCGATCAGCTGCGCGACGCGACCGCCCCTGCGAGCGGCCTACCAGGAGGTGCTCACTGAGCGCGGGTTCGGCCCAATTCAGACGGTCATCTCCCCGCTCCTGACGCCGACTCCACCGCGCGTTTCTGGTACGCGGAGGACTACCACCAGCAGTACCTGTTCAAGAACCCGGGCGGCTACGAGTGCCACGCCCGTACGGGCATCGCCTGCCCGGCACTCCCCCACGAGTAGCCCACGCGTGACACAGATGTGGGGTGGGCCGGCACGTTTGTGCCGGCCCACCCCACATCGCGTGAAATCAGTTCACGCCCAGGATGTCGGTGACGAACACGAGGGTCGCGCCGCCGGGAATGCCGGCCTGCGGGACGCCGCGTGCGCCGTAGCCGAGCTCAGAGGGGATGGACAGCAGGACGCGGTCGCCCACGCGCTTGCCCACGAGGCCCTCATCCCAGCCGGGGATGACCATTCCGACGCCGATCTGGAAGGACAGGGCACCGCCGCGGTCGAAGGAGTTATCGAAGTCCACGTCGGAGCCGAAGACCGCACCGTAGTAGTGGCACGTGATCGTATCGCCGGCCTCGACCTCCTGGCCGTCACCTGCGTGGAGGACCTCGACGACGAGCTCGTCGGAGGGGGTGCCGTCGAACGCGAGGACGGGCTTACGGCCGAATTCGCCGGAAACAGAGATGTTTTCCATGGTGTCTTTCCTTAGTGTCGGTGAAGCGGCGCGTCAGTTGCGGCGCATGAGGTAGGACAGGATCTTGAGGATCTGGAGGTAGATCCAGATGACGTCGGTCATGATGGCGAAGGTGCACAGCCACGAGTACTTCTCGGGCACGTTGCTCGCGACGCCGACCTTGACGGCATCGAAGTCGCGCACGAGGCACAGGACGCCGATGAAGACGGCGAGGACGCCGATGATGACGCCGAGCGGGATACCGAACACGGTGCTGTTCTCAACGGCCCGCATATCCACCATGCCGGTGACCGACAGCGCAAAGGTGACGAGGTAGTAGAAGAAGAAAGCAACGGAACTAATCCACGCGACGCGGGTCAGCGTCGACGAGTTACGCACGAAGCCCATCGTGAAGGCAGCCAAGGTCGTGCCGATGACGACGAGGGTCGCCAGAACAGCACTGATGACAATGCCCGGGAAGTAGGCCTCAAAGGTGTAGGAGATCACGCCGAGGCTAAAGCCCTCAATGAGGGGAGTAGGTGACGATGGCACCCGGGCGAATCTTCTTCGAGAATTGGATGAACAGCACCAGGCCCAGCGTCACAGCGCACGAGGCAAAGAACAGCACCAACGCGACACCCATCGCAACGATGCCCGTCAGCCATCCCGCGGTCGCGCCCACGAGCAGCAGGCCGAAGCACATGAGGGACTTGACCACGACGTCGTCGAAGGTCATCGTTCCGCGATCCACCGCGTCGGCCGCGGGAGCGTTCATCATCGCCTCGTACGAGGCCATCTGCTCCTCAGAGCTGGACGACACCGGGTAGCCCTGGGTGCCAGCCTGCGCAGTGCCGTAGACCGGCTGCCCCGAATAGTCGACGCCCTGCTGGGTGCCGTACGGGTTGGTCGCACCCGCGTAGGGATTCTGTGCCTGCGCCGAAGCGGGCTGGTATCCCGGCATCTCGGGGTAACCGGCGGGAGTGGTCTGTTGGGTCGACCAGTCTTTAACGATCGAATTCATCACCGGGTTGGCCATATTTCCTCCTTGGTCAGTGATGTGCTGCCTCTAGTGTCGCACGAGGCACCTACGGGTGGGAAACGTTCCATTATGCGCGCAGCGCAACGCGGCGTCCACACGCACAGCGAACTCCACGAACTGGCCACGGCCTCGTCGACGACACCGCTGGCCTGTACCCCCGGTGGGACTCGAACCCACAACACACCGATTTTTAAGTCGGTTGCCTCTGCCAATTGGGCCACGGGGCGCGCACGCGCACGTCCAGCCTACGGGAGGCTGGCGCGCCCTCAAGCTCCGCTCAGATCATCGCCCTGTGCGATGCCGTCGAGGATGTCGTGCTCGGAGGTGACGACCCTGCTCGATCGGGTGCCCGGCCGCCTCGGCGCGCGCCAGAACGCGCGTGACGATGCGGCTCCAGATAAGCGCGCCCGCCGCGATGACGTCCTCGCGCCCCTCGGGCATGAAGCCCAGGGAAGCCTTCACGGACGTCGGCTGATCGACCATGAAGTGCACGGCCTCCTCGAACTGTGCCGCGCTCAGGCGCGCGCCGTGGATGCGCTCGGGCTGGTACGACGTGAGCCCCAGCGCCTGGGCGGTCAGCGTAGTCACCGTGCCCGCAACGCCCACGAGGGAGCGCACGCGCGCCAGGTCCACAGACTTTTCCGCACCATCGAGCTGCTCATCGATCCACGCGATCGCGCGCTCCTGGTCCTGAAGCGGCACTCCACCAGCGGGATCCACGTGGAAAAGAACTTCTCGGTGACACGCACGGCACCCATGTCGATCGAAATCGCCTGCTCAACGCGGGTCGAGCCGGCCACCAGCTCCGTCGACCCACCACCGATATCGACGACCAGCATCGGGGCGGTAACAGACTCGCCCAGGCCGCTCACCGCGCCGTTGAAGGACAGGGAGGCTTCCTCCGTGCCGACAACGACCTCTGGCTCCACGCCGATGACGGCCTTGATCTGACGCACGAAGTCCGCGCTGTTGGACGCGTCGCGCGTCGCAGAGGTCGCCACGAAACGGGTGCTCGTCGCCCGCAGGGCCTCGATCATGCGCTGGTATTCGACCGTGGCCTCCACCGTACGCTCGATCGCCGCGGGATCCAGGTAGCCGCGCGCATCCACGCCCTGCCCCAGGCGCACGATGCGCATCTGGCGGGTCAGGTCCGACAGATGGGGACGGCCGTCCTCGCCGATACGCCCATCGGCGACGAGCAGTCGGATCGAATTGGTTCCACAGTCAATGGCAGCTACGCGGGTCATCGCTTCGTTTCTACGGGGGTGAGTTCCGGACGAGGCCGGGGCGGGCACGGGCAAAAAGCGCTCAGCAGGAGCAACGGGAGGTGGAGAACAGGCCTCGCTCGTCGAGCATCGCGAGCGCGCGATCCCCAATCGGATTCACGCCGGGGCCTGCGGCCAGAGAGTGGCCGACGAGGGCGTGCAGGCACTTGACGCGCGTGGGCATTCCGCCAGCGCTCACGCCCGAAATCTCCGGAACGTCACCCAGGGTCAGGCGCGCCTGAATGTAGGCCTCGTGGGCGCGCGCATAGGCGGCGCGCAGCTCCTCATCGGCCGCGAGTTCCTCGTTGAAGGTCTCCATAACGTGCTCGGCCTCAAGCGTGGAAGCGCTCTTCACGGCCGCCGGGTGCGTCAGGTAGTAGGTCGTGGGGAACGGCGTCCCTGTCAGGCAGGCGCGGCGCGGTGGCCACAACGGTGGGTCGACCGCACACGCAGCGCGCAGCAATACCAACGACCCCTCGGGGCACGCGGCCCAGCTGGGAACGCAGGACCTCCAGGTCCTCTTCTGTGGCGTCGGTGGTGTTAACGAGGCTCATTCTCCGCTTTCTTGGCTGGTTGTGGGGGCCTGTCCCGACTGGCTGGTCTCAGCCGACGGGATAGGCGTCGCACTCGGCGGCTGATCCGCCTTCCCCACTAGGGATACCGAGCTGCTGCACCCAGGGGCGCGCCGGTCCGGTGGAAGCAGCTGCAGCCGCCAGCGCCGAGTCCCTGATATTGCGGCCCCGGATCCACGACCGTGTATTGGGTCTCACCGGGTCGTACGAATCCGAGCCGCTCGCGCGCCTGAGTGGAGATGTAGTCGGGGTCATTCCACAGGTCGAGCTGACGCTGCATGTCAGCGTTCTGCTGCTGCTGCTGCGCAACCTGCGCCTTGATCTGCGCGAGTTCACGCTCCTGCTGCCACCACTGGTAGAGGCTGGGCACCAACATAACCGACAGGATCGCGGCGACGATCAGGACGACAAGAAGCCGCGTGGACACGTCGAGGCCACCGATGGACAGGGACCGACGAGCCATCCGCGGAGGGACGCACAAACGAAGAACGCGACGAGCCCCTTTTCAACGCCCTTATTCCTGCGGAAAAAGCTGCGCTTTGCGCCCTGTTCCTTCTGGGCGTCCCTCGCCGACTTCTGGCGCTTCGCCGAGGCCTCGGCACCCTTCGACGACTGTGCAGCCTTCGCGGCCGCCCTGAGCTGGCGCGACTTTTCCGCGTTGATTTCACGCGTCGTACGCGCTGCCTCCGAACCGGAGGAGCGGCGACGCGAGGACGGGCGGGAAGAAGGACGACGGCTAGCCATTCTTCTATCGTGCCCTATGAACGCACATTTGGCTCACCCCCACGCCGAAAGATCCGCGCGGACCCTTGCGGGCCCGCGCGGAGCTATGCGGCTAGTTGCCCAGGGCTCACTTGAAGCGAGGGAAGGCAGAGCGGCCGGCGTAAACGGCGGCCCTCGCCCAGCTGCTCCCTCAATGCGCAGCAGCTGGTTGTACTTTGGCGACGCGCTCGGAACGAGCGGGGGCACCGGTCTTGATCTGGCCGGAGTTGGTGGCGACGGCCAGGTCGGCGATCGTGGTGTCCTCGGTCTCGCCGGAGCGGTGCGAGGTCATCGTGCGGTAGCCGTTGCGGTGCGCTTCCTCGACGGCGTCGAGGGTCTCGGTCAGCGAACCAATCTGGTTCACCTTGACGAGCAGCGCGTTCGCGGCACCCAGTTCGATGCCCTTCTTCAGGCGGGCGGGGTTGGTGACGAACAGGTCGTCGCCGACCAGCTGGACGCGGCCGCCGATCTCGGCGGTCAGGGGCCTTCCAAGCATCCCACTCGTCCTCATCCAGCGGATCCTCGATGGAAACCAGCGGGTAGTTCGAGATGAGCTTCTCGTAGTACTCAACCATGTACTCGGTCGAGCGGCCTTCGCCCTCGAACTGGTACAGGCCGTCCTTGAAGAACTCGGAGGAGGCGACGTCCAGGGCCAGGGCGACGTCCTCGCCCGGCTTGAAGCCGGCCTTCTCGATCGCGGAGACGATCAGGTCGAGGGCCCTCGGCGTTGGAGTCCAGGTTGGGGCGAAGCCGCCCTCGTCACCCAGGCCGGTGGACAGGCTGCGGTCCTTCACGACGCCCCTTGAGCGTGTGGTAGACCTCGGCGCCCCAGCGCAGGGCCTCACGGAAGGAGGGAGCGCCGAGGGGGCGATCATGAACTCCTGGATGTCAACGTTGGAGTCCGCGTGGGAGCCACCGTTGAGGATGTTCATCATGGGGACGGGCAGGACGTGAGCGTTGGGGCCGCCCAGGTACTTGTAGAGGGGCAGGTCCGCGTACTTCGCGGCAGCCTTGGCGACGGCGAGGGAGACGCCGAGGATGGCGTTCGCGCCGAGCTTGCCCTTGTTGGGGGTGCCGTCCAGGTCGATCATGGCCTGGTCGATGTAGCGCTGGTCGTCAGCTTCTTCGCCGATGAGCTCGGGGGCGATCTGCTCGACGACGGCGTCAACGGCATCCTGGACGCCCTTGCCAAGGTAACGGCCCTTGTCGCCATCGCGACGCTCGACGGCCCTCGAACGCGCCGGTGGACGCGCCGGAGGGAACGGACGCGCGCGCAGCGGTGCCGTCCTCGAGGACGACCTCGACCTCAACGGTCGGGTTACCGCGCGAGTCGAGGATCCGCGTGCACCAATGCCTTCAATAACTGCCACGTCATTCTCCAATCGATGTTGTTGCGTGGAAGCGGTCAGTACAACGGTAATACGGACCGCCATATGTGGTCACCCCCGGCGAGGGGGACGTTGTGGTTTTTGGGGCTATCAACCCCGGTTATGTGCCCGGACAAGCGACATTAGTCCCTGCCGGAGACACTGTGAGTGAATACTCACAACGCTCACTGGGCACTGCCACCCAGGAGCGCGGCCATGGGATCATCCTTGGCCCCAGATACGGCGTCACCGAACAGGGGCGTGGTCGGGGCCTGCCCCCACCCAGGGTCGGCTGGGGAAACGAGGGTTGATCTGCGCGTTCAGCGCGGCGCGGGCCCGCTCGAAGGTCTCATTCATGGCTGGGACGGCCGCCGGGTTCGCCTGAGCGAACTGGCTGAGCTGCTGATTCAGAAGCAGGGAGCGCACGGTCGCACGCGTACCACGCCCAATCGTCACGGCCTGCCCACCGGACTGCGCTGCAGGCCTGCTCGATGGCCTGGTCGATCTGCTCGTCGGTCACACCGACGCCCACTGAATCCGCTACGGCCGCGAGCTGAGGCTCGTTGATCAGGCTGGCGCGCACCTGTTGCGCGCCGATGGAGGACTGTCCGCCCGTCACTGCGGCGAGCTGGCTCACCGCCTCGTCAACTTCCGCGATGCTGTAGTCGCCGTTGTTGGTGCTGACTGCCGCACCGGGGTGGGCGGAGCACGCCCCCATTCCCAGTCCCGCAGGCCACAATCAGGGCGGCGGTGGCGAGCTGGCGTGTGTAGCGCACGAGCGTTCCTTCCTCAGATGTGTTGCGACGCAATAGGACCAGTGTATTCCACCACAGGCACTACTCGCCAAAAGGCACAAGAATCTTGGTCACCAGAGTCTCCACCCACTCCAGGAGCGGGCCGTCGGTGAGCGGGGAACCGCCGACTCGCGAGGTGAGCGGCAGCGGCACGAGGACCTGGCGAACGGCGGCTTTGATGACCGTTCCGGGGGTGCAGGCGCTTGAGGCGCATGACCTGGGAATCGCGTAGTTCGACGGGCGAGACACGCAGGTACTTGCCCCTGCGTGACGATCTCGGTGATCCCCGCGCGGCGCACGACTTCGCGCAGCCGTGCGACGGCGAAGAGCAGGTCGACCTGGGGCGGGATGGGGCCGTAGCGGTCGACGAGTTCCTCGCGTACGTCCGCTTCCTGTTCGGGCGTGGAGATGGCCGCGATCTTGGCGTAGACCTCGAGGCGCAGGCGTTCGCCGCGCACGTAGCCATCGGGGATATGCGCGTCGACCTGCAGGTCCATGCGCACATCGGTCTTTTCGGTGGGTGCATCGCCCCGGTAAGCGGCGACCGCGTCAGAGACCATGCGCACGTACAGGTCGAATCCGACGCCCTCGACATGGCCGGACTGAGCCCCGCCCAGGAGGTTGCCGGCGCCTCGGATCTCGAGGTCGCGCTGAGCGACAGCCAGGCCGGCCCCCAGCTCGGTGTTCGCGGCGATTGTCTTAAGGCGCTCGTGCGCGGTCTCGGTGAGCGCCTTGTCGCCCGGGTAGAAGAAGTACGCGTAGGCGCGTTCGCGGCCTCGTCCGACGCGCCCGCGCAGCTGGTGCAGCTGGGACAGGCCGAAGGTGTCGGCGCGGTCGACGATGAGGGTATTCGCGTTGGAGATGTCCAGGCCGGTCTCGACGATGGTCGTGCACACGAGAACGTCGAACTCGTGGTTCCAGAAGTCCTGGATGACGGCCTCGAGCTGGTGCTCGTTCATCTTGCCGTGAGCGGTGCGCACGCGCGCCTCGGGAACCAGCTCCGCGATGTGGGCGGCGACCGAGGAGATCGAATCGACGCGGTTGTGCACGTAGAAAACCTGGCCGTCGCGCAGGAGCTCGCGTCGGATCGCAGCGCTCACCTGGGCGTCCGTGTAGGCACCGACGAAGGTAAGGACGGGCTGGCGTTCCTCGGGCGGGGTCTGGAGGATCGACATCCGCGGATGCCGGAGATCGCCATCTCGAGGGTACGCGGGATCGGCGTGGCGGACATCGACAGGACGTCCACGTCGGTGCGCAGGGCCTTGAGCGTCTCCTTGTGCTCGACGCCGAAGCGCTGTTCCTCGTCGATGATGACGAGGCCGAGCTTCTTGAACGACACCGTGCCAGTCAGCAGCGAGTGCGTGCCAATAACCAGGTCGACTTCGCCCGAGGCCAACCCCGCCTTAACCTCCTCGGTTTCCTTCGGTGTCGAGAAGCGCGAGAGCGTGCCGATGCGCACGGGGAAGCCCGCGTAGCGCTCGGCGAAGGTCTCCGCGTGCTGGGTGACCAGCAGTGTCGTGGGCACGAGAACCGCGACCTGATAGCCGTCCTGGATGGCCTTGAAGGCGGCGCGCACGGCGATCTCGGTCTTGCCGTATCCGACGTCGCCCGTGAGCAGGCGGTCCATGGGCACGGGCTTTTCCATGTCGGCCTTGACCTCGTCGATGGTGACGAGCTGGTCGGGGGTCTCGACGTAGGGGAAGGCGTCCTCGAGTTCGCGCTGCCAGGGCGTGTCGGGGCCGAAGGCGTGGCCCTTCGTCTGCTGGCGCACGGCGTACAGGCGGATGAGCTCCTTGGCGACCTCGTTGACGGCCTTCTTGGCGCGGGCCTTGGTCTTGGCCCAGTCGGCACCGCCCATCTTGGTCAGGGAGGGCTCGTCGGATCCGGTGTACTTCGAGATCTGGTCCAGCGCGTCGGTGGGCACGAAGAGCCGGTCGGCGGGCTGGCCGCGCTTGAGGGCGCGTATTCGATGACCAGGTAGTCGCGCGTGGATGCGGCGTCTCCTCGCCCGATTGTGCGCGAGACCAGCTCGATGAAGCGTCCGATACCGTGCTGGTCGTGGACGATGTAGTCCCCGGGGTGCAGGGTGAGCGGGTCGACGCCCTTGCGCCTGCGCGAAGGCATGCGGCGCATGTCGCGCGTGGACGCGCCCGCACGCCCGGTGAGGTCACCTTCGGTGAGGATCGCGACCTTGAGATGGGGCGCGACGAAACCGACGCCGGCCTGCGCGGTCGTAATGGTCACGAGGCCGGGGTCGGGGCGCGCTTCCACGTTGTCCGCGAGCGCGGCCGGGCACGAGGCGTCGGTGAGGATGGAGCGGATGCGCCGGCCCGGGCCGGGGCCTTCGGTGGTGACGACGATGCGCCAACCGTCGCGGGCCAGGTCGGTGAGGTCGGCGGCGGCTCGGGCAAAGTCTCCGCGGTAGGGGTGCACGTCGCGGGCACCCACGCGCATGAGGGTGGGCGAGACGACGACGGGCGCGGGACCGTCCGATGAGGGCGAGTCGGCCTCGTCGATCGCGGAAGCGAGGTCGGCGGGCGGCAGGTCGGTGAGCTCCCACCAGGGACGCGTCCCGCCCCCCACAGGTCGGCCAGGTCGAGGAACGAGGCCCCTGGAGGCCTCGAGCGGGGTGTCCGCTCCCCCGGCGGCGGCGCTCCACGCGGCGGCGAGGAACTCCTCGGTCGTGGCGACGAGGTCGGCGGCGCGGGCACGGATCCGTTCGGGGTCGGAGGCGAGGATCGGCGAGCCGGCGGGCAGCAGGTCGAGGAGGGACTCCATGCCGCCCACGAGGACGGGTGCCAGGGATTCGATGCCGGGGGCGGCGATTCCCCTCGGCGGCGAGGCTAAGCATCTCAGCGGCGCCGGGCAGGCGGTCGGCGGCCTCGCGGGCGCGGGCGCGCACCGCCTGGGTAAGGAGGAGCTCGCGGCAGGGGACCGCCCACAGACCGTCGGAGGCCTCTCCGAGGGTTCGCTGGTCGGAGACGGAGAAAGCGCGGATGTCGTCGACCTCGTCACCCCACAGCTCCACGCGCAGAGGGTGGGGTTCCCTGTGGCGGGAAGACGTCCAGAATGCCGCCGCGCACGCTCATCTGGCCGCGGCCTTCGACCATGTCGACGCGCTCGTAGCCAAGCTCAGCCAGCCGGTTCGTGGTCTCGGTAAGGTCCAGGATGTCGCCTTTGCGCACGCGCACGGGCTCGAGGTCCGCCAGGCCGGAGATGATCGGCTGGAGGAAGGCTCGGATGGGGACGACGAGGACCGAAATCGGGCCGGCGCTGTCGTCTCCCTTGATCGGGTGGACGAGGCGGCGCAGGACGGCGATGCGACGCGCCATCGTGTCGACCTGGGGCGAGAGGCGTTCGTGCGGCAGGGTCTCCCAGGCGGGCAGCATGGCGACGCCCGGGATCCACGAGGCCAGGGCGTTGGTCAGCGATTCGGCGTCGCGCCCGGTGGCGGTGAGGACGACGAGGGGTGTGGCCGCGCGCGAGGCGACGGCCGCGAGCAGGGGCGGCCGTATGCCGACGGGTGCGACGATCGTGCCAGAACGGCCGGCTTCGACGGAGTCGGTAGCCGTCTCGATCGCGGGATCGGTGGTGATGTCCGGGAGGAGTCCGGTGAGTAGCACGCGCTGCCTTTCGCGGTGAGGGTGCGCGGCGACGCCAGGGGTCGCCGCCTCGATCAGGACCCGTGTGCAGGGCCATCTGGGTGGGGGCAAATCCCTTGGTCACGATGTCTTCGACGACGTCGGCGGCCTGCTCGAAGGTGACGTCCCAGTCGGGGCGTTCCTTAGAGGGCAGGGTCGCGAGCACGTAGTCGGCGGGGTCCATGCGCCCCGGCGGGCGGCCCACGCCGATGCGCAGGCGAGCGTAATCGCGCGTGCCCAGGTGCTGGGTGAGGGACTTCAGGCCGTTGTGGCCGCCCTCTCCCCCGCCGATCTTGAGGCGCAGCGTGCGCGGGCAGGTCCATGTCGTCGTGGATGACGAGGATGCGCGAGGGCTCGATCTTGTGGAAGGTAGCGAGCGCGCTGATCGGACCACCCGAGGTGTTCATGTAGCTGTCGGAGCGCGCGAGAATCACGCGGGGGCCGGGCACACCGCCGGGGCCGATCCCCTAGGCGAACGTCAGCGGTGTGCGTGCGCGAGCGGTGCGAGGTCAGGGTCGCACCGCCGCGCGAGGCGAGCACGTCGAGGGTCAAGTACCCGACGTTGTGTCGGGTGGAGGCATACTGCGCGCCGGGGTTACCTAACCCGACGACGAGCCACGGTCCGTCAGTCGTCATACTCCGATTGTGCCACCCGCGCCGAGAGCATGTCCCACTGGGGGGCGTCCTCGACGACGGGGGCTGCCTCACGTCGAGACGTCGCCCACGCGTCGGCGAAGAGCTGAGCCCACTTGGCGTAGGCCGCCGAATTCGGGTGGAAGAAGTCCGCCGCGTGGTAGGCGAAGGTGTAGGTCGGCAGCGAGTATTCCTGGGTAAGAGAACGCAGGTCGACCAGGTGCGCGTCGCTGTCGGCAACGGCGGCCGCGATGCGGTCGGACATGTCCTGCGCGCGGCTTTCCTGGGGCATGATTCCGAAGGAAGGGATTGTGGAGACGAGGGCGCTGCCGGGCAGGGAGGCGAGGACGCGACGCAGGCGTTCCTCGAACTGACCGGGTGCCATGTCCTCGGCCATCACGTCGTTGCCGCCGATGGTCAGCGTGACCAGGTCGGGGCCGTAGGGCCCATCCAGGAGGCCCAGGCCGCGCATCTGCGGGATCTGGGTGAGTTCGACAGACTCGATGGTCGCGCCCGACAGGGAGAGGTTGAGCAGCAGGACCTCGCGGTCCAGCTGGGCGTTGATGGCCGAGGCGAGGCGTGCCGGGTAGGACTCGGTGATGCGCGAGGCTCCCATGCCCTGCACGGAGGAGTCGCCGAGGGAGACGATCAGGTAGGGACGCTCCCCCTCGGGATGCTCGTCAAGCTGACGCAGGCGATCCAGGGTCGCCAGATTGTGGTCCTCCCACGCCTTGCGGTAATCGCCGCGTTGGGAATCCAAGCGCAGGAGGCGTCCGATCGCCAGGCCACCACCGAAGAGGCTCGCGCCGCCGGCTGCTGCGCCCGCTACCTGCCATGCTCGTTTGCTGATCCCCATCGGAATGTCCTTCCCTCGTGTCTGCTGACCTTCAGTGTAACGAGGCCGGGGCCGGTGCTTCAAATGCTGAAGCACCGGCCCCTCGGTTTGTCTCAGATCGCTCAGTCCAGGCGTCCGGCGGGAGCTCCCGGGAGGGATCGGATGAAGTGGGAGGCTCCCAGCCTCGCTCCGCGTAGGCGGCTGCGACGGCTCGCGCCACATCCCTCCACTGCGTGCGCGTCAACGAGCGCGATCGCGCTGCCGCCGAAGCCGCCGCCCGTCATGCGCGCGCCGTGCGCGCCCGCGCCGCGAGCAGCCTCCACGGCCACGTCCAGTTCCTCGCAGGAGACCTCGTAGTCGTCACGCAGCGAGTCGTGCGAATCGTTCAGGAGAGCGCCCGCGACCGCCAGGCGCACCCCTCCAGCGGCCCCTCGTCAAGAAGCTCGATGAAAGCACGCGTCCGCGCGATTTCGGAGACGACGTGGCGCGTGCGGGCGGCCAGGCGCTCGCTGCCCAGCGCGGCCGTGGCCTCGTCCAGGTCTTCAACGTCCACGAGCTGGCCCACCCCCAGGATGCGCGCAGACTCCTCGCAGTCCGCGCGGCGCGAGCCGTACTGGCCGTCCGCCAGCGAATGCTTGGCCCGAGTGTCGATAACGAGAAGCTCCAGGCCGACCGCACTCAGGTCGAAGGGAACCCTGGCGCGTCGACATGTCTCGGCAGTCGAGGGCCAGCGCATGGCCCTCACGGCAGCGCAAGGATGCCGTCTGGTCCAGGCCGCCCGTGTTCGCACCCGCCACCTGATTTTCCGCGGCGCGCGCGGCATCCACGAGCACTTTGCGCCCCTCGTCGTTGGGGGCCTCGATCGTGCCCGCCAAACCCAGCGAGCACACCTCGTCGAGGGCCACCGCCGTCGCGCACTCGAGCGCGGCGCTTGACGAGAGGCCACCTCCCAGGGGCACGCACGACCACAGGGCCGCGTCAAAACCGGGCAGGGGCCCGTATCCAGCCTGCTCGAGGGCCCACGCGACGCCCGCGAGATACGCGGTCCAATGGTTCGTCACCTCGCCGGGGGTGCCCTTCGGGCCGATCACGTCGAGATCGAGGACGTCGATCGCCCTCGCGGGTCTGCGGAGAAATCAGGCGAATCGTCCGATCCTCACGAGGCGACAGCGCCACGTACGCGCGGTGCAGCAGAGCGATCGGAACGCACGGGCCACCGTTGTAGTCCACGTGCTCGCCGATGATATTGACGCGCCCGGGCGCACTCCACACGCCCCGAGGCTCGTAGCCGAACGCGTCACGGAACAGGTCTGCGGCCTGCGCGGCCCCTTCATCGGGGGTAGCGGCATCGGCCCACACGAGATCAGTCACAAGATCCTCCTTGGTCTCACTTCCTCAAGGCTACGTGAACGCCCTCACACCCTTCAAGCGCTACGGCCTCATCGCGCGCGCCCCGACACCCGGTACAGTGGAGCCACCACAACCGCGACACAGGCAGGCCCCATGTTCCTCCCCCAACGACTCCCCGGCCAGGACTGGTTCGGCGTCGTCGTCGCGATTCCCGAACCGTGGGTCACGCAGCTCACCGACCTGCGCCTGCGCCTGGGAGACCTGGCAGGATCACGCATCCCCGCGCACATCACGCTGATGCCACCCACGCCCGTCGCACGCGAAGCGCGCGCCGAAGTCATCGACCACCTGCGCTCCATTGCCTCGAGGCACTCTCCTTTCCGCGTTACCCCTGTCGGGCACCGATTCCTTCCGCCCCATCTCCAACGTCGCTTTCATGACGCTGGCCGAGGGTGCCTCCGACTGCACAGACCTCGCCGAGGAGATCCGCTCCGGCCCCCTCGACCACGAGACGCGCTTTCCCTATCACCCTCACGTAACGCTGGCTCAGGACGTCGACGACATCGCCCTGGACATGGCGCTCGACATCGGCGCAACCGTCGAGGCCTCCTGGATCGTCCCCGGCTTCCGCCTGGATCGTATCGACCCCTCGGGCATCTACTCCTCGATGGCCCTCTTCGACTTCGACGCCTCCGGTCGCTGATTGCCTCCTGGCAGCTGCCAGCCCTCCGCGCGCCATCTTCACCGCCACACTTCCGTGCGGCAGCTTTGCCACCACACTTCCGTGCGGCGCAGCCAGGCCCCATCAATGTCGCACGTAATTCCCTCGCGACTACTTCAAATTTTGAAGTCACACTGTTGAAATTGCAACGTTTGCAGCGATTGTTGAAACTTCACCCAAACGAATTACGTGCGAAATTTTTGGAAAAACAGTGCCACAGGTCATACAACAGGTCGCCCGCTGGTGTTCCCGGTGCCCTCTACACCGGCACTCTCGTTACTGCTAGCAGCCCAGCGCCAGGACCCGCCACCACCCACAGGCACCGCAACCAGGCCCCATCAATGTCGCACGTAATTCCCTCGCGACTACTTCAAATTTTGAAGTCACACTGTTGGAATTGCAACGTTTCCAGCGATTGTTGAAACTTCATCCAAACGAATTACGTGCGAAATTTTTGGGAAACGGTGCCGCAGCTCACGGATCAGGCCAGTAGGGTCCCGCAGATACGAAAGGCCGTGGCCCCGGAAAGACTCCCAGGCCACGGCCTCGTCGATGGAACGTCAGATCTCGTAGGTCACGCAGACCGGCGCGTGATCCGAGAAGCGCTCCGCGTACTCGTCGGCGCGGCCGATCTCGAAGGAACGCGCACGCTCACCCAGGGCGGGCGTCGCGTACTGATAGTCGATGCGCCAACCCGCGTTGTTCACGAAGGCCTGGCCTCGCCACGACCACCACGAATAGGGGCCCCTGCACGTCGCCAGCCAGGTCGCGCACGGTGTCGCGCCACCCTTCCTCCACCCACTGATTGAGGAAAGCGATCTCCTCGTCGAGGACGCCGGCACGCTTGTTGTGGTTCGGCTTCCAGTTCTTAATGTCGGCCCTCGCTGCGCACGACGTTGAAGTCGCCGCACACGAGCGAGGAGATACCCCCGGCGGCCTCCTCGGCGAGCAGCTCGGCCATGCGCGCACCGATGCGCGGCAGGTGCGCCATCTTGGCCTCCTGCTTGGGAGTGTCCTTCTCACCCGAGTGGAAGTAGGCGGAAACCACGCGCACGGGAGTCTCGCCGTCCTCGGGACGCACGATGGCCTCGAGCCAGCGACCCGAATCCACGTCCGTCTCGGCGTCGTCGAGAACCAGACGGGGCTCGCCTTCGAGGACCGCTCGCCCACGTCGCACGGCTACGCCCACGCCCGCGCGGCCCTTGATACGGCAGGGAACCCACACGCTGTCCCAGGCCTCGCCCATAATCTCGCGGGAAATCTCCTCGGGCGCGCGCACCTCCTGCATGAGCAGCACATCCGTGTCAGACCCCTCCAGCCAGTCGAGGAAGCCACGCTTGTGGGCGGCGCGGATGCCGTTCAGGTTCACGGTGGTCACCGTCAGAGTCATCGTTTTTCTCCTTAACGAGAGTTTTCTTCAGTCTAGATGAACGAGGAGGCGCGGCGAGGAATGGATATCCTCACCGCGCCTCACAACGTTCGCGCGACCTCCACATGTGCCGAGGCCACGCGCGCCTGTCAGTTCGCGCTGATTCCAGCTTGGCGTTCGGCCGCCTCGACGACGTTCGTCACGAGGAGCGCCCGGGTCATCGGCCCAACGCCGCCGGGATTGGGGCTGAGCCAGCTGGCCACCTCATCCACGCCGTCCGCAACGTCGCCCATCAGACGAGCCTTGCCGTCCTCGCCCTGCACGCGGCTCACGCCGACGTCGAGGACGATGGCACCGGGGGCCACCATGTCGCGAGTGATGATCCGAGCGGATCCCGCGGCCGCCACGATGACGTCCGCACGGCGCACGTGATCGGCCAGGTCGGTCGTGCCCGTGTGGCACACGTCGACCGTCGCGTTCACTTCCTTGCGCATGAGCAGCAGGCCGATCGAGCGCCCCACGGTCACTCCTCGTCCGATGACGCACACGTTCTTTCCGGCCAGGTCGATCCCATGGCGTTCCATGAGCTCGATGACCGCGCGCGGCGTGCACGGCAGCGGCGAATCGATGGGACCCGATCCACGCAGCACGAGGCGTCCGAGGTTCATCGGATGCAGGCCGTCGGCGTCCTTCGCAGGGTCGATACGCTCCAGGACGGCGTTCGCATCGATTCCGCGCGGCAGGGGCAGCTGCACGATGTAGCCCGTGCAGGCAGTGTCTGCGTTGAGCTGATCAATCGCAGCCTCGACCTGCTCCTGCGTCGCGTCGGCGGGCAGGTCCACACGGATGGACTCCGCTCCGATCTCCGCGCAGTCGCGGTGCTTTCCGGCGACGTAGGCGACGGACCCGGGGTCCTCGCCGACGAGGATCGTGCCGAGGCCCGGGGACGACCCCGGCCTCGCGCAGGCGATCGACGCGCTCCTTCAGCTCCGCCTTAATGGCGGCAGCGGTCGCCTTTCCATCCAGGACCCTCGCGGGGCCCTCCCAGGGAGCCCTCACGATCAGAGCCCGGCGTACAGCGGGTGCTTGTCCGTCAGCTTCTTGACGCGAGCGCGCAGGGCGTCCACCTCAACATTGCCGCCGGACGCACCCTGGGACAGGGTCGTGCCGATGATGTCCGCAACCTCGGCAAAGTCCTCGGCGTCGAAGCCGCGAGTCGCGAGGGCGGGGGTGCCGATACGCAGGCCCGAGGTGACGGCCGGCGGACGCGGGTCGAAGGGGACGGCGTTGCGGTTGACGGTAATGCCGACCTCGTGCAGCAGATCCTCGGCCTGCTGACCGTTGAGCTCGGAGTCGACCAGGTCAACGAGGACGAGGTGCACGTCGGTGCCACCCGTGACGAGCTTGATGCCAGCATTCTTCGCATCATCAGCGCCCAGGCGCTCAGCGATGATCTGGGCACCCTCGAGGGTGCGGCGCTGGCGGTCCTTGAATTCGTCGGTCTGCGCGACCTTCATGGCGATGGCCTTCGCGGCAATCACGTGCATGAGGGGGCCGCCCTGCTGACCGGGGAACACGGCAGTGTTGAGCTTCTTGCCCCACTGCTCGCCGCGCGAGGACAGGATCATGCCGGAACGAGGACCACCCAGGGTCTTGTGGACCGTCGTCGTTACAACGTCGGCGAAGGGGACGGGGTTCGGGTGCAGACCCGCGGCCACGAGGCCCGCAAAGTGAGCCATGTCCACCCAGAGGGCGGCACCGACCTCGTCCGCGATGTCTCGGAAGGCCTGGAAGTCAAGGTGACGCGGGTAAGCGGACCAGCCGGCGATGATGACGCGCGGACGCTCCGCAAGGGCAGCCCTCACGAACCTTCTCAGGCTCGATGCGCATGGTCCGCGGTCAACCTCGTAGGCGACGGCCTTGTAGTTCTTGCCCGAGAAGTTCAGGCGCATGCCGTGGGTCAGGTGACCGCCATGGGCCAGCGACAGGCCGAGGATCGGGTCGCCGACGTTCGCCATGGCCATGAGCGCAGCGGCGTTGGCCTGCGCGCCGGCGTGGGGCTGAACGTTCACGTAGTCGCCGCCGAAAACCTGCTTCGCGCGTTCGATGGCGAGAGACTCTGCGACGTCCACGAACTCGCAGCCACCGTAGTAGCGGCGGCCCGGGTAGCCCTCGGCGTACTTGTTGGTGAGGACCGAGCCCTGCGCCTCAAGGACGGCGCGCGGCACGAAGTTCTCCGAGGCGATCATCTCGAGAGTGTCACGCTGGCGACCAAGCTCGGCGTCCAGAACTGCCTGAATCTCAGGATCCAGCTGCGCAAGTGTCATGTCATTGAGGGAATCCATGGGGTTCTCCTATTGATCATCCGATGATGGTTGGCAGTGGCCTCTAGCCCAGGCGGGCGGCTATCGATGCCGACGCGTCGCTCCCCGGTGGTGGCCCACCTGTTCGCCAGTCACGACACGATTACCAGTCTATCGCTCGGCGGTTTTCCGCGCATTCTGCCAAGATGTCAGCAAGCTACCAGCTGGTCATGCAGCGTTCAGATCTGACGCGCACAACTCGTCAGGTGCACGAAATCACAGCGTTTTTTTCGCTTGTACTTTAACCCTTTGGTTAGCAAAACCAAGCTAACCATATGGATAGACTAGGGTTAACACCTAACGGTGACTGAGTTGCACGAGGGAGATTTACCCAGTAAATCTCCCGGTCCAGAGCGGTTTTCCCGCCTCTAACCGACATGCAGCATTTGAGTTTGATGAAGTAGAAGGAAGACGCACAGATGACAACCTTGACGAAGCCCACCGCACGAGCCGCATCGACGGCTCTCGCATTCGAGCACGCGTCGGATCTTGCCGCCTCCGCCGACAACGCCATCAAGCGCATGTGCGACATTTTCGCGGCTCTTTTCGGCATTATCCTGCTGACTCCGCTGTGGATCATCGTCGCCGCGATGGTGCGCCTGAACGACGGCGGCCCCGCTTTCTTCACTCAGGAACGCGTCGGTCTCAACGGCAAGACTTTTACCATGTTTAAGTTCCGCACCATGCGCGTGGACGCCGAAAAGCTCAAGGCCTCCCTCATGAAGGCGAACGAGGCCGACTCCTCGGCCGGAAATTCGATCATGTTCAAAATGGCCAACGATCCGCGCATTACGCGCATCGGAGCCTTCCTGCGCAAGACGTCGATCGACGAGCTGCCCCAGCTGTTCAACGTCCTGCGTGGCGACATGTCCCTCGTGGGCCCGCGACCCCCGCTCCCCAGCGAGGTCGCTCAGTACGAACCCCGCGTGATGGGCAAGTTCGCCGTCCGCCCCGGCATCACCGGCCTCTGGCAGATCTCCGGCCGCTCGAACCTCACCTGGGATGAGACCGTCCACCTGGACCTCTCCTACGCCCAGCACCGCTCCCTCACCCTTGACGCGTGGATCATGCTCCAGACTGTTCCCGCGCTCCTGCGCCACGAGGGTGCCTACTAAGCCTTTTCTTTCTGTGTGTGATTGGGTGTGGCCCGAGCCGATTGGCTCGGGCCACACCTTTACTTTCAACGCCCCGCCAACCTCTCAACAGCCCGTCAGGACGCGAACAACGGTGTAACCGCACACTCCTCACACATTGTGAGATCGAGCCGTCAAACAACCACCTTTCGATAGCGATCGATTCACATTGCACGGCAGTGTGCACACAATGAGCAGCTGATAAGTCCCGCGAGAGTTTGACACCCACACATGGGAACGCCCTTTAGCTCCCGCATCACAGGGAGTCGTCACACCCTCATAATGCTTTGTGTGGGCCACGCCATTCACTGAATAACCCTTTTTAAGCATCTATACGGAAGTGTTTCGAGGCACGTTCAGAGCCACTCACCACCCCGTCGTTACGCCCATTATTCGCCCGAAAAGCCGACCAAAGCTCATGTCCAAAAGAGGGGCTGGCCTGTTACTTTCCGCCTTCATGGAGCGCACGTCGGCATATGCGAGACCAGGTCGCAGCATTCATCGACGCTGGCAGCCGTCACCAGCCCATCACAGAACACGAAGGAGGCCGGACCCCGCAGGGTCCGGCCTCCTTCGCAACGACAAGCGTCAACCTCGGTCAGCGAAGCGTCACGCCTCCGACCAGCCCGAGATCGTCGAAGCTACCCATCGCCTCGAGCCGAGAGATCAGCTCGGGCGCGTGAGCGACGAAGTCGAGGGCTTCAACGGTGTAGCGCTTCGTGAGGCGCTTGGGCTCGTGCGCGATACGCCACGCCCAGCCGAGGCGCGCGGCATGTACCCAGTTCGGGAAATAGTCGTCGGCTGCTCGCGCGTACTGGTCGATCCACCCACCCGCGGTGCACACGGAGGCCTCGGGAACGAGCCCGAGCGCGACGGATGCAACGACCTCCTGGAGGCCAGCCCCCAGGCCGACGATGACGAGTCGCGGGTCGAAGGCGGTGAGCACAGACGGATCCGCCTTCAACCGACGCAAGCCCTCGTAGCCGTCGATGACCTGCACGTCGAAGCGGTGCAGGCGCTCGGCTGCCGCCGCACCGGCCTCGGGCACAGCCCCGATGAGGGTGATGCGGGTGCCGTCCTCGAGGCGTTCGAAGACGCGCGGCAGGACGAGGTCCGCGGAGGTGCGGGCGACCTCGTGGCCTGCTGCGCGCAGACGCATCTGCAGGAGGGTCCCGTCGAAGCCGACGGCGTGCATGCGAGCAAGTGCGCGGAAGTCGGCGTGCAGAAGGGACCAGTGGTTCAGCCACGTGGTCGTGTGCCCTCGGGTGAGCACGCGCTGCGCCATGGCGTCGAATGCGGGGTCGGTCGCGGGGGCACCGACCGCGCCAGCGGCCTCGGACACGTCCGGGCCGCCAGCGGGGGCTGACTGGTCAGTCATGGGCGCTCACCTCAGCAGGCTTGCCGTGAGATCGAAGGTGACGGATGTGGCGCCCTTGTAGTTGGCGTGCTCTTCGACGGCGATGCGGTTGACGCCGTCCTTGAGGAGCTTACGCGGGACCGTGATACGCACGAGGTTATCCTTCGCCTTGGCCAGCCCCACGTTGGAGGTGGCTCGCGTGTTGGCGTCGATAGTGCCCTCGGGCATGTTGACTCGCTGAACTTCAGTGCCGTTAACGTAGATAACGGCACCATCGTCGGCGCGGACGTTGAGGACGAGCTCAAAGTCTGCGCTGAGAGTTCCGAAGTTGACGTCTCGGACGAAGTAGTTCGTGATGGCTCGGTCCGCCGCCGGCATCGTGAAGGGTGTGCCCGCGTCGCGGTCGCCCCAGCCGAGCGGGCTGGCACCGTGCTTCCACGAGGAGAGGTCGGCCGTGGAGTTCCAGTTGGCACCCGGCGCTTCCTTGGAGTTCCAGTAGTTCCAGTTCATGCCGGAGTACAGGAAGCTACCGAAGTTCAGCGCGGACACGTCGAGGACTTCAAGCGGCTTGTCGGGGTCCGGAACCAGCGGCTTGTCGGGGTCCGGCGCGGGCTGCGGGTCGGGCTGCGGGTCAGGGGCTGGCGCGGGCGCGGGCTCGTTGCCCTTGGCGACGACTGCCACGGTACCGTCGATGGTCATCGACGAGCTGGAGCGGTAGTTGAGGTGCGTTTCGACGGCGAGCGTGTTCGTGCCAGCCACCAGGGAAGACGCGGGAACGAAGACGATCTGTCGGTCGGCTCGCGCGGAGGGCGTGGCAACGGAGGCGTTCGCGAAGGTCGAAGCGTCAATCGTTCCATCGCCCATGCGCTGGCGAGCGACCTCGGTCCCGTTAACGTACACCACGGCACCGTCGTCGGCCGTCACGGCGACGTTGACTCCACCGATGGCGGTGGGGTCAGCGACCTGAAGTTCACGCGCGCGTAGGTGGTGACGGGGCGCTTCTTGCCGCACCCGGGGTCAGCTTCGTGTTGAGTCCTGGGCCGCCGTAACCGATCGGGGAGGCACCGCGGCTCCATGCGGAGTCGTCGTACGAGGTCTGGGCCCAGTTGTCGGCAACCGGATCGGTCGACCAGTGGTACGCCCAGGTGTCGTCCTCGTCCACGAGCAGCGTAGAGTCGTCAGGCTGGCCGGGCTTGCCATTTGAGTCGACCGCGTAGGCGTGGGTGGACGCGCCACGCAGGCCATCTGCGGCGACAGCGCGCACGAAGAACCGGTTGTTACCGCCGAGCGGAACACTTGCGCTGGTCTCCGTCGTTGTGGCGATCGTGCGGTCGTCACGCAGGATGTCGTAGGAGACGGCACCGGGCACGGAGGACCACTTGAGGGTGACTTCCTTGGAGTTGCCGCCTGAGGCGCGCAGGTTCGCGGGGACCGCGGGGGCGGTGGCATTGCGTGCGGGCATGCGCACGAAGCCACCGGACCACTGGCCTGAGGTGAGCGACGTGTAGGAGTAGTTGAAGTCGCCGCCCGCCCACAGCGCGCCGTCGTCACCCATTTCAAGGGCCCACGCGCCGGTGGAGCGCAAGGATCCCAGACGGTAAGGGGTCCAGCCGATCTGGCGGCCGGTGGCCTCGTCCCATCCGCCGACCCACTGGATCTCGTCGGCACGCGTCCAGGAGGTGCCCAGCGACAGGTAGTGGTAGGCGTCCTGGAAGGCGAAGTCGGAGCAGTGGCAGGAGGCATAGACGACGCCTGTGGCGGAGCGGGTGCTCGCCTGGACGTCTCCGCCGTTCTGCATGGTGATGGAACCCGAGGTGCGGGTCATCGAGTCGGAGTTGTATCCGAAGAGCGAGTGCTGCGAGCCGCCGAAGTAGACGCGGCCGTTGCGCGCGGTAACGGTCTGCTGGTACTTGCCGATCAGGAAGGAGTGCTGGAAGGTCCAGGACGAGTCCAGCGCAGCGCCAGCGGCAGTGGAGACTCGGCCCGCGTTTTCAACAACCTGGTTGTGGGCGCGCGTGAAGTAGCCGGCCGCGTAGTAGTAGTCCTCGTTCTCGTCGACATCAATATCGATGACGGAGCCATTGAACTCGGGGTTCCATGTGCGGTCGGGCTTGCCGTTGATGTCGAGACGGGCACCGTTACGGGCGTAGGTCCACGACGCGCCGTTGCCCTTAAAGTGGGTGAAGATGCCACCCAGGTAGATGTGATCGTTGATGATCTTGATGGACTTCACCGAGACACGGCCACCGTTGGTTCCAGTGCGCGCCTGGAGGGTCCACGACGGGTCGATCTGGCCGGTCGCGGGGTCGATGACGACCGTGCCGACATGGGTTTCGCCGTTGACCTTCGTGAAGTCACCGGCAACGAGCAGCTTGCCGCCCGGCAGCTCAGCAAGGTCCTTCACCTGGTTGTTGAAGGAGAACGTCTGACCGTTCCACTCCCCCGTCGTCGCGTCGAATCCGGCGAGGCCGCTGGAGGCGATTTCCTTGCCGTTCTTGCCCTTTTTGACGCCGGTGAAGTTACCGCCGACGTACATGGTCGAGCCGATCTGCTCGAATGCCTGGACCTGGATGTTGCCCTCCTGGACGGAACCATTGAGGTTACCGGTCACGCCCCAGGACATGGGGGTAGCAAACTCGGAGGCGGACGCCTTCTGCTGCTCAGCTGCGACGCCGCCGTCACCGATCGCTTTGAACCCGGAGTCGTTGGAACGCAGCTGCGGGCGGATGTAGGCCTCGGCGTAGGGGTTGATGATCGATCCGTTGCGGTGGAAGTATGACGTCGAGGAGGAGGTGTCGTACCAGGACGTGGCGAGGGGGGCCGTAGCCCCAGCCCATCGTGTACTTGTTTTGCGCGGAGGCAGTCAGATTGACGTATCCCCAGCCGGCGTTCGTACCGAAGCCAGACCACACGATGCCGCCGTTGACCCACCATTCGCGGTTGAACTTCACGTCCACGGGGTGGGCGCTCTTGAAGGGCCAGATGAAGTCGCGCATCTTCGGGAAGCGCATGCGCACAGTCTGGTAGGCGGTGCCCCTGTGGTTCCAGGCGCGCTGAACCATGATGCCGTCGTCAAGGTCAGAGACCGCTGTTCCGCCGAGGAGGCCGTTGACGGTTTCGTGCGAGGCCTGAACGATCTCGAAGTCACCGGCTGTACGCGGGCGGGTCTTGAGCTTTTCCTGGTCGCCCTTACCCTGGCTCCAGGTCTCCCAGCCTTCGCGACCGCGCCCGATGAGGACCCAGCCGCCGCCATCGGTGGTCTGGTCGCAGAAGAACTGGCCGGGCGCGTCCATGGTGGGCGTTTGCAGCCAGTAGGTTCCATCCTGAGAACGCGGGTCATTCTGCTTGATTTCCCAGCACGAGGCCGCAGCCGTTGCCGCGCTCAGGCCATCATGAAGCGGGTCAGCGGCTGCATGGGCAGCCGGAGAAAAAGCAAGCACGCCCAGGCCGGTCACTGATGCCAGTCCGAGCGCCAAGCAACGGCGTATAAATTTCATGGAGTCCTCACAGGTATTGCGTAAATGGTTACTTCTATAGTGTCACGATAATTGCCACCGCTCAACCACTTGGTTAGGACGAGGTGGGAGTTGTTTACCACACACATAAGTCAGCCCCCGCCACAAAGGCGGGGGCTGTACCTGTCAGCACGATTCACGAGCTGCATCGAACCATTTTCACTGGCTCAAATCTCGCGCGGACTCGAGCGAAGAAAGACGATTCTTCCCTTATTTCGCAACAGTCGCGGTCAGGTCAAAGGTCATCGAGGGCGTCCCCTTGTAGTTGAGGTGTTCCTCGACGCCGATGCGGTTCACGCCGCTCGTCAAGAGGCTCGCGGGGATGGTGACCTCGAGCAGATCGGAGGACGCCTTGGCGGCACTCACGGCCGAGTTCGCGTAGGTGGTGTGAGTAATGTTGCCATCCGATATACGTTTCGTGTCGACGATCGTGCCATTGACTCGCAGGACGGCACCGTCATCCGCGCGCACCTTCACGGTCAGGGAGGTGTTCGCGCTGATCGTCCCCAGGTCGATGTCGCGTGCGAAGTAGTAGGTGACCGCGCGGTCTTTCTTCGCAATGTCGAGGGCGGTCGCTGCGCCGGAGTCTCCCCAGCCGATCGGGCCGGAGCCGCGGTTCCAGCTCGCGAGCGAGCCGGTGGTGGCCCAGTCGGAGGACGGCTCGTTCGTGGAGGTCCAGTAGTTCCACTCGGCGCCGGTGTCGATGACCGTGCCGGACTTGACGGTGGCCGCGTTGATCGGCTTCGTCGCATCGTCGGACTCAGTGTTGTGGTCGGAGGGAATAGAGCTGTTGCCATCCGGGGTGCCCTCCACGCGGACGATGGAGGCCTGCATGGACACGGTCGGCGTACGCAGGTAGTTGACGTGCGTTTCCACGGCGATGACGTTGTCGCCGGTCGTGAGCGCGGAAGCGGGGACGAAGACCTCGGAGAGCGAGGCGGAGGCCGCAGCGTAGGTGGGAGCGGCGTCGGCGCGGGTGGTGTAGCTGACCGTGCCGGTGCCCATGCGGGTGCGGTCCACCTCGACGCCGTTGACGTAGACGACGGCACCATCATCAGCCAGGTACTTGACGGTGATACCCTTCAGGGCCTTCGCGTCGGCGACCTGGAAGTGCGTGCGGTAGTAGGTCGTCACGGGGCGCGAACCCTTGGCGGCGATCTGGGTGGCGATCGCAGAGTCGCCGTAGCCCAGGGGTGCTGCGCCGGTCGGCCACGCGGAGTCGTCGAACGAGGCCTGGGCCCAGTTCTCGGGCGCGGCGCTGGCTTCGGCGCGGTAGCTCCAGGTGGCGCCCGCCTCGAGGAGGACGGGGCTGGCCGGATCGACCTGGCCGTAGGCCGGTGCGGTGTAGACCGGGGTGGTCGCGGAGCGGTTGCCCTCGGCGTCCACGGCGCGCACGAAGAAGCGGTTCTCGCCGCCGCGCGGCACCTCGACGCTGGTGGTGTCGGAGGTGGCGATCGGGCGATCGTCGCGCAGGATCTCGTAGGAGACGGCGTCGGAGACGCCTTCCCAGGCGAGGGTCACGGTCGAGGCAGTAGCCGCGGAAGAACGCAGCAGGGTCGGCGCCTCGGGGGCGACGCTGTCGCGGTTGTCGTAGCGGGCGAAGCCGCCGTTCCACTGGGTGTGCGTGGCGTCGGTGTGGGAGAGGGTGAAGTCGCCGCCCACCCACAGGTTGCCGTTGCTGTCAGTGGTCAGGGCCCAGGCGCCGGTCTTGCGGCGCGAGGACAGCTCGAAGGGAGTCCACTTGAGGCTTTTGCCGGTGGCAGCATCCCAGGCACCGACCCACTTGATCTCGTCGACGCGAGACCAGGACATGTTCATGGACCAGGTGTACATGTCCTGGTACGTCGCATCCGAGCAGTGGCAGGAACCGTAGATGACACCCTTCGCGGAGACGGTGCTGGCCTGCAGGTCGCCGCCGTTGCTGAACATCACGGCGCCGGAGAGACGCTGGTTGCTGGCGGCGTCGTATCCGAACAGGGAGTGCTCGGATCCGCCGATGTACACGCGGTCACCCGCCGTGGAGATGGTCTGCTGATACTTGCCCGCAGAGGGAGCCGAGGGCTCGAAGGAGAAGCCCGTATCCAGGGCGGCACCGGCCTGCGTGGAGAACTTGGCCGCGTACCAGGCGCGCTGGTTGCCGTGCGCGGTGGTGAAGTGGCCGCCCGCGTAGAAGGCGCTGTTAGCCTCGGACACACCGACTGCCTGGACGGAGCCGCTGATCTCGGGGTTCCACGAGCGATCAGGGCGTCCGCTCAGAGAGACGCGTCCGGCGTTACGGGCGTAGACCTTAGAGCTGCCGCCTCCGGTCAGGTGCGTGAAGGCACCTCCCAGGTAGACGTTGCCGTCGTAGTAGGTCAATGCACGTACGCTGACGGCACCGCCGCGCAGCGCGTTGGTGATCTGCAGATCCCACGAGGGGTCGATCTGGCCAGTCGAGGGGTTGATGACGACGGTGCCGGCGTGGGGCTCGCCGTTGACGCGGGTGAAGTCACCGCCGACGAGGAGGCGGCCGTCAGGCAGGGCGAGGAGCGCCTTGACCTGCGCGTTGAAGTCGAAGGTCTGACCGGTGAAGTCTCCGGTGGCCACGTCGAATGCCGCGAGACCGCGCGAGGAGATCTCGGCGCCCTTCTCACCCTGCTTGACGCCGGTGAAGTTGCCGCCCACGTACATGGTGGAGCCGACCTGGGCAAATGCCTGGACCTGGATGTTGCCTTCCTTCACGGAACCGTTGAGGTTACCGCTCACGCCCCACGAGGTCTTCGCGGCGAAGTTGGAGACCGCTCCAGAGACGGTGGAGCCACTCATACCCTCGTCGGGGATGCGAGTGAAGGAGGACGAGTCCGAGGAGATGCGCGGACGCACGTAGACCTCGGCGTAGGGGAAGACCGTCAGGCCGGACTTGCGGAAATAGGAGTTGGCGGAGGAAACGTCGCCGCCCCAGTTAGAGGCTTGGGCGCCGTAGCCCCACCCCATCAGCCAGCCCGTCGTGCGGGCGCTCGGGTAGGTCTGCAGGCCGTTCCACTCATTGTCGTAGCCGGTCTGGCTCCACATGACGCCGGGGCGCCAACCACCCTTATCGAGCTGAATGTTGATCGGGTGGGCCATCTTGAAGGGCCACACGAAGTCGGTCATCTTCGGGAACTGAAGATCCACCGTCTGGTAGGAGCTGCCCGATGTAGTCCACGAGCGCATGACGCGCACGCCGTCGGCCTGGTCCTTGACCGGCTCGTTGTTGAGGAGTTCGGTGACGGCCTTGTTGGAAAGCTGAACGACCTCGAAGTCATCGGAGGTGCGCGAGCGGGAGGTCAGCTTCGCGGGGTCGCCCTTGCCGCCGCTCCAGGATTCCCAGCCCTCACGGCCGCGGCCGATCATGACCCAGCCGCCACCATCTGTCGTCTGGTCACAAAAGAACTGGGCGGGGTGATCCATCGCGGGCGTCTGGAGCCAGTAGGCGCCGTCCGTTGCCCCGGGATTCCGCTGCTTAATGTCCCAGCACGACGCGGCGGCAGTCGCGGCGCTCGAACCATCGCGAACGATAGCCTGACCGGGTGCCGAATCGCCCTGACCTGCACCAACGGCGTGAGCCATCGGAGCGAGCGCGAGGGAAGCGCAAGCTACAATCGGCGCAGTTGCAAGGATTGCAAGGCGCGAAATCGCAGAAGCCATGACACGACCTTTCGAAAGAAACAGAACTTGTTGCATAAATAATTACACAACAATCTCTATTTGATCAACCGAGCGGTCAAGCAGGTCTTTCACAGGTGCATCACGCGCCCCATTCCTAGCCCCGACGACGCCTCGCTAAGGACCCAAGTCCCGACAGGTGCAGACGATCCCTGAACACCCAGCAAACACAAGCAAAAACAAGGATCGACAGCGCCGACCCACCGACGGTCGCAACGAAAGAATCGCGCCCCAGCCACCACGCTATACACCCGCCCGGAATCACCGCAGACACGCCCACAACGAGAATCGGCTTGACCACTTCCGACAATTTCGGTGTCACGCCGATAAACCGCGAGACCTGAACGGTTGCCATGGCCGCGTCAAGCACCATGCACACAGCCCAGACCATCGCCGCAGCGACCATTCCTCCGCGAGGAATAAAGATGACGTTACCCACAACGTTGAGGGTCAGGACCACGATCTTGTTGACCGCAGCCCATCCGGAGCGCCCGCTCATGATGAGCAGCGAGTGAATATTTCCCGCCATGAAAGTAACGATCGAGCCGATACACAACACGACGAGGACGTTCGCACCCGGGGCAAAACCGTCGCCGAGGATGCGCATGAGCGCGGGCGCGTAGATCGCCATGAGTGCGTAGATGGGTGCGGCGAACAGGACGAGCCAGATCGAGGCCGTGCTGTAGAGGTCGCGCAGCTCCTTCGTCTTGCCCTGGTGCAAAAGCTTGGAGAACTGCGGGGAGACGACGACGCGCAGGGCCGTGTCGACGACCATGCCCGCCTGAATGAAGCGAATGGCACCACCGTAGATGCCCGAGGCTGCATCGCTCGCCAGGAGACCGACGAGGAGGACGTCGAGCCACTGCAGCGCTTGCTCGAGGCCGGCAGTGAGGGTGCGAGGCAGCGCGAAGGAGACGACTTGACGACGCCGCTGGGCGCTCGGCCAGCGTCCCACCGAGTCGGCCGCCGAGGGCATGTGTCGCAGCAGCAGCCACCACGCGGCCACGAGGACGACGACGAAGGGCAGCGCCCAGGCGACCGACACGAAGGCCAGGGAGCCGGTGAACGCGGCCGCGAGCGCAACGAGGAGCGGGCGCAGGCCGGGCAGCAGCAGATTCTGAACGAGGACATACTCGCGCATGTTGCCCAGCGCCCGCAGGGCGGCGGATGCGACCAGGGTGAGGGCACCGATTGGCACGAACCACAGCACCGCCCGGGTGGAGGCCGCGACCTGCGCGTTCCAGATCAAGGGAGCCACGGCCTCGAGAATGAGGACGCACACGGTCGACACTCCCACCGTCATGGAGGCCATGAAAGACAGGGTCGCGCGGATCTCCTCGGGTGCATCCAGGGACAGGCGCGGCATCAGGTAGATGGCTGTGGAGTCAAGGCCCACCTTGGCCAAGGCCATGACGATCGCGAAGACGCCGGTGGCCTGGGTGACGATACCCGCCCCTTCGGCACCCAGCATGCGCGACAGGATGATCGTGAACACGAAGCCCAGGACCGCGGAGGCGGCCGCTCCAACGAAGCCGACGATGCCTCCGCGCGCGAGGGAACGCCGGGCTTGATTTGCCTCACTCATGATTAACCTTCCCGCTACCGCGCGGTAGCCTTTTTCTATAACCTACCGATGGGACACACATGGACTTCATCAACTCGCTCTCCCCTGCCCGCAAGAAGATCCTGCTGGCAGTAGCGATTCTCCTCATCATTGCGCTCGTCATCGCCGGCTTCCTACGCCTGACGGGCTCCTCCGAGACGGATACGGCCACCTCCGCGGCATCCGGCGCACAAAGCGCCGAGGACGACGCGCAGTCCGACATCCCGCAGTCCGTCGCGAAGACCATCACCCCGCAGTCGGGTGGGCCCGCGAACGCATCCGGTTCGCTGGCCACGGACGCTGAGGCCGCCGGACAGGCCACCTTCGTCATGAACACGCTGTGGGACGCGTACGCGGACCCCGAGCAGGCTCGGGCGACCGACCTGTCCTCCGTGCTCACCGGCTCTGCGCTGGAGGAGTTCGACGCGCAGGCCCTCGAGTGGACGCGCGACGGCACCCACACCACCGGCACGCCCACCCTCGAGGACGTGCACATCCTCAGCGATGACGGGGCCGGAAACATCACGGTCTCGGCGTGCGTCGACTCTTCCAATGTTCGCGTCCTCAACGACGCAGGCACTGCGCTGACGGACGACACGACCATGACCCGTGCCCTCACCTATTTTCAGTTTGTGAAGGACGGTGAGACGTGGAAGCTGTCCGGCTTCTCGTTCCCCGACGACCCGACCTGTTGAGTCGAGCAAGCATCGAAGTGGCAAAAGCCCCGTCGTTCGCGGCGGGGCTTGTCCATTGCCCCATGCGCACGGCCCGCTGGGCGCGGACGGTTCCCGCGACGCTACCGGCGCTCGCGCGGCCCTCGCGGTCGGCCTCGGCGCGCTTGATCGGGTCGCTCTCTTCCTCGAGGTGACGCGACAGGAGCGCCACCGCCACCACGGAGATCATGAGGCCGGTGTTCATGCCGTAGTAGAACTGTTCCACCAGGGTCGCCAGGATGATGCCGCCCAGGATCGAGCCGTACACGTCCGTGGCGCGCCAGATGCGCGGGAACATGCGCAGGAAGAAGGCGAGGAACAGCGCCAGACCGACCAGGCCGTAGGAGAAGATGACCGTCCAGAACTGGCCCTGCGTGCCCAGGGAGGGCAGCCACGGCGATGTCGAGGGGCGCGGGGCGCCGAAGCCCAGGAGCGGGGATTGCTGGAGTTCGTACAGGGTCTCCAGGTAGTTGGACGCGCGGTCCTCCGTCGAGGAGGAGGCTGCGACTCGCTCGAGGAGCGACTGGGAGGCCGGGGTGGCCAGCCACGCGCCCACGCCCACGACGATGGCCGCGATGATACCCAGGACGGTGCGCCAGGCTCCCGCGCGCAGCCGCTGGAAACCCACCCACACGACGATGACGATGAGGCCGATGTACATGCCGCGGTTGAGCGTCGCAGCTGCCGGAATGACCGACAGGGCACACACGGCGGCCACGATGAAACGCCACTTGGAGCGCTCGCGCCACAGCACGTAGGCGAAGATCAGCGCAAGCGGGAAGATCAGCGAGTAGACGTTGCCGTATGTGTTGGAGTAGATGAAGGGGGGCCGACGGGCGCGGGTCGGAGAGGATCCACGACGAGGGGTTCCACTGGGTGGTCGCGCGCTTCGTAAACTCCTTGACGAAGTCGTTGGAGTGCAGGGCGCGCGGCACCAGGTAGTACATGAGCGTCTTAAATCGCAGTGTCGGGGCCGCCATGGCGATGAAGCCGCCGATGGTCGTCGAGGCCAGGAAACCCCACATCGTACCCACGATCGCGCGCACGCTCAGGGACTTGCGCGCGTTGTAGGCGTAGACCGCGAAGATAGCGGGCGAGAGCTCCAGCAGGAAGCGATAGAATGCGCCAATGACGCGCCCTCCCGAGTCGAGCATCGTCATGGAGGCCAGCACCCACGCCAGGAAGAACGTCCAGATGATCGTCCCGGGCGGGAAACGCAAGCCGTGTCGGCCGATCATGAAGACAAGCATGACGGTCGCGAACAGCGGCCACATCAGGTCACCGGAGCCGAGCACCCACCACAGGAAGTACGCCGCATAGGCCACGACGAAGGGCCACGCGGGCAGATCCTGCGCGTCCTCTCTCAGCGGCCCGATGCGGGCGGGGGCGGGTTTGGCCCAGAGTCCTCGGCGCGGGCTCACGCGTGACCGTTCCCTTCGCCGGTCGTCTCCGTCGCAGACGAGGCCTGGGCCTCCTCAGCCCTGCTCGGTGCGGTCTCGGGACCGCTCGCGTCGGCGCGCTCGGCCTGGCGCGGGGCACCAAGCCTGTTGCGCTTGCGCGACGACAGATAGAGGAACGGGCCCTCCAGGAAGCCCTTGATCTCGGAGGTGGTGAGCGAGCCGGGCACATCCTCGTCGGTGCCGGCGACGCGAGCGCCACCGGGCTTGATACGGTTCAAGATGCCAGGGACTCGGCCGATGAGGGTGCCCAGGACAGAGGGCTTGGCGATGATCGCCTTCGTCAGGAGCGCCGCCATGCCGGAGCCGTTGCCACGGATCTGCTTATCCAGCCCGGCCTCGTCCACGCGGTGACGGTGGTGCACGAGGGCGTCGGGCGTGTGGATGATGACGTCACCCGTGGCCAGGATGCGTGCGAACATGTCGAGGTCCTCGCCACCGCGCGTCGAAGTGCCGGTGCCGAGCGCCGGATCGAAGGGTCCGACCTCCATGAGGACGTCGCGACGCATGGCCATGCACACGCCTGCGCCCACGCGCGCCGTCGTAATCGGGAACAGCGGTCCGCCGTCACCCTTCTCGCCCAGAGCCTCCAGGCCCTCGGGGATGTCGCCGACGCACCACACGCGCGGGGACATGTCCTTTGGGGAAGCCGCCGCGCGACTCGAACCACCGCTGGGGCGCGTAGCGCTGCTCCAGGGGCAGCGCGATGCCCGTCGTCGCGGCCACGTACGGCGAGGCAGTGAACGGGTCGATCATGGCGGTGAGCCAGTGCGGGTCGACGATCGCGTCGTCATCCGTGAAGACGATGACCTCACCGCGTGCCGCGAGCACGCCGCGGTTGCGGGCGCGAGACAGGCCGGGACGAGACGCAGAGACGATGCTCAGGCGCGTATCGTCGATGCCCGCGAGCTTCTCGCGGGTCAGGCCCGTGTGCGGCGCGTTATCCACCACGATGAGCGTGAAACGCTGGTGATCCTGCGCCAGGATGGCGCGCACCGCGTCCTCGAGCATGTCGCACGAGCCGACCGTGCACATGACGACGGTCGCATCCACGTCGGCACCGGCACCCTCCTCCCAGCCGCGCGCGGGGGCCGGTTCGACCTCGAGCACGCGAGGATCGGCCTCCGGATGGTCCGTGCCCTCGATCTCGACGAACGCCGAATTACGTCCGTTGTCGCGCACGAGCACGAGCGCTCGCGGATCCGACGGGTCGCCCGAGATCAGCTGGGAGACGCGCGCGGTGCGGTCAACGTGCCAGATGGAGGCGGCCAACCGATCGGCCGCGGTGGTCTCCTCGGCGCTCATTTCTTGCCCTTCTTCGAGGGGGCCTTGGCGTTCGACTTCTTGGAATCGGACGTGTCTTCCGTTTCCTTCGACGGCTTGGACTGCATGGCCTCCGAAGAAGTATCTTCCACGGCCTCTTCCTCAGCCTCGGGGACGATGACCTCGGCCGCCTGAGCGGGAGCGGTCCGAGCGGAGGCCTGCGCTGCCGCCTGGTCGCCCAGGTAGATCATGCCGTTCACCTCGCGGTTGATGATCGCCAGCTCATCGAGCAGGTGGTGCAGCTTCTTCAGGTCGTAGCCCTTGCGCACGGCGACGAGCACGTGACGGGAGGGGCGGACCTCGTCGAGGAGCGAGGCGAGAGGCTGGTTGATGTCGATGAGGCGCGGCGCGGGCACGCGAGTCTCAGCCAGGGAGCGCGACAGGACGCGGTGCAGGTCGCGGGCCTGCGGGTCCGACGCGTCGACGATCAGGTCGACCCAGTGGTCGCGATCGATCGCCATCGCGAGCATGCGCGTGGGGGCCAGCCACGGCTCGGGGGCACCCTCCTCGGCACTCCACACGGGCAACGCCGTCAGATCGGCGAGCTGCGTGGGCGAGGCCAGGGAACGCGAGCGGGTCTCACGGATGAGCACCAGGACCAGGCCGACGAAGACGCCAACGACGGTCGTGATGAGGATCAGGCGAACCTTCGAGGGCGAGACCTCATCGCTCGAGGCGTCAGCGCTCGTAATCACGAGGCCGGCGCTGGCGTGGTACGGCTCCAGCTGGGCGACCTGCTCCTTGAGCTTGTTGATCTGCTTCGTCACCTCGTCGGCGCGCGGATCCTCCGTCACCTTGCCGTCCTCGTCGACGGTGGGCTGCAGGGTCCCCAGCTCGGCCTCCAGGGCGGCGATGTCCTCGTTCGCGGCGGCGGCCATCTCGTCGGCGCGCTGCTCCACGAGGGCTGTGCGCTGCTGCAGGTAGAACTCGGCGATCGCGTCCGCGGCCGCGACGGCCTCGGCGCGGGTCGGCGCCGAATACTCAATCTTCACGATCGTGCCATTCGTGTCGCCCGACACGTCCATGTTGGAGCGCAGTTCGGAAGCGGTCACGCCGCCGCCGAGCTTCTCAGCCGCCGCATCCAGGACCGTCGCGGACTTCGCGATGCCCTGCTCGGTGACCATGTCCGTCGTATTCGACAGGGAGGCGCGCACGGCGGGGGCGGGAGTGATAGTCGGAGACGTGACGGTCATCGACACCGTCGCCGTGTGCGTGGCCGGAGCGCCGAAGGCAGCGACGACGCCGAGAACCAAACCAGCCACGGTCCCCGCAACGATCGAGGTCCAGCGGCGTGCCAGCGCGTGACGAAGGATCTGCTGGCCGCCCGTGGGCGGAGGGGTCAGGATCATGACTGTTCTCCTTGGATGTGAGAGCGCACCCATGCGGCGCGCGCATTGAGCCGACGCTCGAGAGCGCGGCGAGACGTTGCGGGTCGAGACGCGACCCCCTGAGTGTAGACCTGCACGAATCGGTCGAGCTCGCGCTCGGCCTCGTCGCGAGGAAGCGAAACGAGCGAGACCAGGCGTGGCAGCGCCTCTCCCGTCAGAGACACCGACAGGTCGGCGAAGGCTTGGGCCTGCTCGGGATTCTTCCACGAATCCGAGCGCCACGAGGCGTTTCCGGTGACCTGGCCCGGGTGGATGCGGTACAGCAGCCCCCAGGGCGCGATGCGGCGGATGCGACCGCCCGCGGAGGCCACGCGCATCCACAGGTCGTAGTCCTCGGCGGGGACGGCGCGGTAGCCGCCGACGCGGTCCATGATCTCGCGGGTGGCGAGCATGGTCGGGTGGCACACGGGGTTGGTGAGCAGCAGGTGCCAGCCCATGTCCTCGGGCGTGATCTCGTAGGGCATGCGGGGCACCGGGCGGGAGCCACGCAGCTCGATCATCTGCGTGAAGACCATGTCGTCGCCGCGCTCGATTGCGCGTATTGTGCGCTTGAAGCGGCCTTTGAGGGACACGTCGTCGGCGTCCATGCGCCCCACGAGGCGCGAGTCGGTGCGCTCCATCAGCTGGGTGAGGACGCGGGAGACGCCACCCTCGCCCGGGGTAATGTCCTCGATGCGCAGGCGAGGATCGGCCACTCCCCCACGCGACGCGCCGCGGATGGCCTCGCCGACCGTCGAATCAGACGACGAGTCGTTACCGACGACCAGCTCGGCGTCACGCGGCATGGCCGCCAGCGTCGAGGCCACGGCGCGCGTGATCGTGCCCGCAGCGTTGCGCGCGGGCAGCAGGACGGACAGCTCAGGCACGAGACTCCCCCTGCGTGGCGGCCTGCTTGGCGGCAGCATCCAGGGCGCGCAGGTCGCGGAAACGGCGACGCAGCGAGATCGAGGAGTGCGCAACTGCAATAGCAGCGAGGAACGTGTAGAGCACCATGAAAGGAACGCCGAAGCCCCACGCCGCGAAGGACCAGCACAGCACGCCCGGGTCGGTGGGCAGCAGCACGAAGGAACGCAGGTTCCCGCCGCGCGTCTGCTTGCGGCCCGCCGCGCGCACGAACTGCTCGGCGAGGATCTGGCTCATGAACTGGCCCGACGTCACCCAGCCGTAGACGAGCGCGACGATAGCCAGCCACCACGACTCGGGGCGGTAGACCATGACGGCGGCGGCGGTGCAGAAGTGGATCGCCGGGGAACGGAATGCGTCGGCGACATGATCCACCCACTCGCCCGTCTTCGAGGACGCCCCCGTGACACGCGAGACCTGGCCGTCCGCGGAGTCAAACATGAAGCCGATCGCGAGAGCCGTGCCCACGATGAGGCCCGTCCACCACGCGGGTTCACACGCGACGAGGACGATGAGGCCCACCGTCGAGAAGCACACGGAGATGAAGCTGACGAAGTTCGGGGTCCAGCCGAAAGCCGCGCACGCCGCGGCCACGACGCGCGCAGCGCCGCGATTCACCCAGCGCATGTACGCGGGAACGCCCGCGCCCGGCTTCTGCGCGGCGGCGAGCGCGGATCGGTAGGCACTAAAACGAGTCCCCCCACGAGGAACCCGGCTCGAGCACGACGGGCAGGCTCACTGCGCCTCCCCTTCCGGCTTTTCCGCGTCCTGCGCCGGGGCCTCGTCAGAGAAGTCCTCGGGCGCGATGAAGCGGCGCAGCTTCGTCGACGACGTCGACGGCGTGTACGGCAGGTAGACGACGCGTGCGCCCACCTCGGCCATTTCGGCCTCGAGCTGAGCGCCCTTCGGGAGTGCCCTTCCAGTCGTCACCCTTGAAGAGGACATCGAAAGGCTGGAGACGCCACGCGAGGCGCTTGTCCTGGTCCAGGTCGACGACAACCGCATCCACGAAACGCAGCGACGACACGAGGTCACAGCGCTCCTTGAGCGGGATGACGGGGGCGCGGCCCTTCATGCGGATGAGGGCCTCGTCCGAGGTCACGCCGACGACGAGGCGATCGCAGCGCTCACGCGCGGCGCGCAGGATATTGAGGTGTCCCTGATGGAACATGTCAAAACCCCCGGGCACGTAGCCGGTGATGGGGGTGCGTTGCTGAGTCGTTTCGTCCACGTAACAAGTGTGCCATTTATCAGACGGTCAACGCGACGCTTACCCACTAAATGACCGAAAGATCACGTCTCAGCGTTGCCCACCAAGTGACAAGACACCCCACACAGGGGCGTCATATCGCGCAAATATGACCAGATGGCCGCACGTCACCTTGTTACAGGGGGCGACACGCCGGCCGGGTGTCACGAGGTCAGCGCGCCGTTCGGGCGGTCAGGCTCCGCGTGCGCGCAGACCGCGCCCCGGCCTCGTTACTGCGTCGTTGAGAGGATCTCAGCGCGAGAAGACGACCGTTCGGTTGCCGTTCATGAGGACGCGACGCTCCGCATGGAAGCGAACCGCCTGGGCGAGGACGCGGCGCTCCACGTCCTGGCCGAGGGCCACCATATCGGGCGTGGAGTCGGCGTGGGAGACGCGGGTGACGTCCTGCTCGATGATTGGCCCCTCGTCGAGGTCGGCGGTCACGTAGTGGGCGGTCGCGCCGATCAGCTTGACGCCGCGATCGTGGGCCTGCGCGTAGGGGCGCGCCCCCTTGAAGGAGGGCAGGAAGGAGTGGTGGATGTTGATGACGCGGCCCTGCATGGCGCGGCAGACCTCGTCGGAAAGGATCTGCATGTAGCGCGCCAGGACGACGAGCTCAACCTTTTCGGAGGCGATGAGGTCGAGGAGCTGGCGCTCCGCCTGGGCCTTCGTGTCCTTCGTGACGGGGATGTTGAGGAAGGGAACGCCGTAGAACTGGGCAACGGGCGCCAGGTCCGGGTGGTTGCCGACGACCGCGATCACGTCAATGGGCAGGCCCTGCGTCTGCTGGCGGTACAGGAGGTCGGTCAGGCAGTGGCCTTCGCGGGACACCATGATGATGGTGCGCAGCTTGCGGCCCAGGTCGTCGACGCGGTAGGTGGCATTGAATTCTTTGGCGACGTGGGCCAGGCCCTCGTCGATGGGCGCGCGGCCCTTCGGAGAGTCGACCTCGACGCGCATGAAGAAGGTACCCGTGTCGGCATCGCCGAACTGCTGAGACTGGATGACGTTGCCGCCGGACTCGCCGATCACGCCGGTCACGGCATGCACGATGCCGGGGCGGTCCGGGCAGACAGGGTCACAACAAGCTGCGCGTTTTCAGTCATGCGTTCCAGTCTAACCAGCTTCATACCCGCGAACGAGGCAGGGGCATGGTTTGCGGGAGATGCCACGGGGCTGGGGGCCCTTGAGGATCAATGGACCCATGCCGATGACAACCCTCCATCGACGTCACAAGTCAGCCCTCGCAGGCTCACCCAGTAATGTCGCATGCAATTCCCTGCGAACACACATCGACAATGCGCCAGAAACCGCATGATTTCAACGTTTCGGTTTCAAAATCTGAAATATTGGCGGGGGAATTGCATGCGACTTTTCCGGTGCTACACCCGTTATGGAGCATTACACCCGATCAGTGGGCATTGCCGATCAGAACGGGTGTAATGGCCACTGATGGGGTGCACGATCTCATCTGCGACATGCTCTATCGCGGATACGCTTCATAGGCGACATGGACACCACGACTAAGCCCGGTGCCGCACACCGGAGCACCGCCCCAGTGCTGCGCACTTGACTTCCAAGCACCGGCGACGAAGCACATCCATGACGGCACAGCAGTCATTCCGCCAAAGTGCAGACCCATTGAGCAAAAACAGCCGGATTTCGAGGAATTTTGGTGAATGGGTCTGCGGTTTGGCGAAAGTCCCCACTGGGAACCACTACTCACGCGTCCATAAGCTCGCACAGCTCGCTTCTAACAAGCAGTTGACCGCACTCACGCTTGTTCCTAAGTGGTGTTACACCACTTAGCGGGGTATTACACCACCTCGGAGCTGGTGCAATGCTCCCTAACTGGTGTAATGCTCCCTAATTGGTGCAGGACTGCCCAGCATGGCTCGACTGGCATGTTGTTGGAGCAGCTATGGCGCAGATCTTGCCGCGCACAGACTTGTTGCTCAGTAGCGTTGCGCCACTTAGCGCAGCATTGCACTAGGTAGGAAGCAATGCATTGCCTCCCTATCTAGTGCATTGCTTGCGCGCCTAGTGAATCTCTCCATGATGCGGGTCTGCCGCGCGTCACCGAAGCATCATGACGCGCCACGCTCACAGACAAGCCCCGCAACACCCGCACAACAACCCGCAACACCCGCACACATGCGGGCGCGCGCCCGGCCAATCAGCCGGGCGCGCGCCCTTCCCACCAACCGCCACGAGGGCGGTAGCCTCACTTGATGAAGCCGAGCGCCTTGACGGCGTCGTACTCTTCCTGGAGGGCCTTGATGTTGTGGTCGATTCCGGCGCGGGTCGCGTCAGAGATCTCGAGGCCGTCGACGACCTGCCACTCGCCACCATCGGAGGTGACGGGGAAGCCGAAGTTCAGGCCGGCGGGGACGCCGTAGTGCGTGCCGTCGGACATGACACCGGCGGTGACCCACTCGCCCTCGGGGGTGCCGTGGATCCAGGAGTACATGTGGTCGATCGCAGCGTTCGCAGCGGAGGCGGCCGAGGAGGCGCCGCGCGCCTCGATGATGGCCGCGCCACGCTTGGCGACGGTGGGACGGTAGTAGCTGGACAGCCACTCTTCGTCCACCAGCTCGGTCGCGGGCTTGCCAGCAACCTTCGCGAAGGAGACGTCCGGGTACTGGTCGGCCGAGTGGTTACCCCACACGACGACGTCCTTGATGTCGGCGTTCGCGGCACCGGTCTTGTGGGCGAGCTGCGCGATCGCACGGTTGTGGTCGAGGCGCATCATCGCGGTGAAGCGCGACGCGGGGACATCCGGCGCAGCGTTCTGGGCGATGGTGGCGTTGGTGTTCGCGGGGTTGCCCACGACGAGGACGCGCACGTCGTCGGCGGCACCGTCGTTGATGGCCTTGCCCTGGGGGCCGAAGATGCCCGCGTTGGCCTCGAGCAGGTCGGCGCGCTCCATGCCCTTGCGGCGCGGCATGGCACCCACCAGGTACGCGACGTTGGTGCCCTGGAATGCACGGTTGACGTCGTCGAAGATCTCAACGCCGGCCAGGGTCGGGAACGCACAGTCGTCGAGCTCCATGGCGGTGCCCTCGGCGGCCTTGACGGCCTGGGGGATCTCCAGCAGGTTCAGCTTGACGGGCACGTCCGGGCCGAACAGCTGGCCGGAAGCAATGCGGAACAGGAGGGCGTAGCCGATGTTGCCGGCTGCGCCAGTGACGGTGACGATACGAGGTTCTGCCATGATTGGCGCTCCTTTACAGTTCCTGTGGGCGTGTGCCCTTCAGTCGCGGTGTTCTCCGCGCTCTGCCCCTAGGATACGTCGTCGGTCACAGTTCGACCCGGGCACCCAGTCCCAAGACGAGACAGCCGAACAGTGATCTGTGACATACACGGCATGCTAGGCTCTCCCGCGCTCATGCCGCCCCGCCGTAGAGTAGGGCGTATGTCCGACAGCAACCCCACTGCCCCCCTCGAGCCCGCTTCCTCCCGCGTCCCGGCCCCTGCCTCGTCCCATATTGACGAGGCCGTGGCGCACTCCCACGAGCACGCGCACTTCGCGGGCGGCGGGCATGGCGGCCACGGCCACGATCACTCCCACGCGGGGGCCTCGGCCAAGCGCTTGGGGTGGGCGCTCGCGGTGACAGGGGCCGTCGTCATCGCGGAGTTGCTCGGTGCCTTCTGGTCTGGGTCCCTGTCGCTGGCGGCGGACGCGGGACACATGGTTGTCGACGCGTCCGGCTTGGTCGTCGCCCTCATCGCGGCTCGCCTGACGCGCCTTCCGCGCGACGAGAAGCACACGTGGGGGTGGGCGCGTTCCGAGGTCCTGGCCGCCGCACTGCAAGCCGGCATGCTCCTCATTATCAGCGTGATGGTCGCGTGGGAGGCAGCCTGGCGCCTTGTCTCTCCCCCGCCCGTCGAGGCCGGCCCGATGCTTCTCGTCGGCGTCATCGGCCTGCTCGCGAACGTCGTCTCTCTGGCGATCCTGGCTGGCGGGCGCGACGCGAACCTGAACATGAAGGCAGCATTCCTGGAGGTCGCGAACGACGCGCTCGGATCCCTGGCGGTGATCCTGGCGGCAGGCGCAGAGTGGGCATTCGGGTGGGCGCGCGCGGACGCGATCGCGTCGCTGCTCATCGCGGTCCTCATGGCTCCACGCGCGCTGTCCCTCCTGAAGCGCTCCCTCGCGATCCTCATGGAACAGACCCCCGCCAGCGTCGATGTCACCAAGCTGCGCGCGCACATGATGGGCGTCGACGGCGTGCTGGGCGTGCACGACCTGCACGTGGTGGCCGTCTCCTCCCACCTCGTGACTGTCACCGCGCACGTGACTGTCACGCACGAGGCCGACGGGCCTTCGCGCGACCGCATCATCCACGAACTCGGCGAATGCGCGTGCCACCACTTCCCCATTGCCCACTCCACGTTCCAGCTCGAATGCCCCGAGCACGCGAGCCACGAGCACATGGAGCACTAACCGCCACCTCGTCCCCACAAACAGCGAGGCGGAGGGAGCTACACGCTCCCACCACCTCCCCCAGATACACGTCGGGGGCCGCGCCAGCCGGCGCGGCCCCCGAGCTCAGCTCAGATGAGACTACTTCGTGCGATTCG